>LNFM01000171.1_pt1 | contig 160503 bp, 166 predicted proteins | sample 596031 | NCBI WGS metagenome assembly LNFM01 (sample SAMN04254537, study PRJNA301005) | activated carbon metagenome | isolation source: dual media filters at the Ann Arbor, Michigan drinking water treatment plant | place: USA: Ann Arbor | reverse complement strand
CCGGCAGAATTTGCCAAGGAACAGGAATCTATGCTAGCAAGCTAACGCCACCTGACTCAGATTGTCTGACACACAGAATCTGGGGCCAACCGCCGCATAGGCAAACCGCAAAAGACGCAAACGGCACAAGACACACAATGTTCTTTCATCATTAGAAGTTCAAAAAATAAGCATTCCACAAAAGATATGCCCCTAGCGAACGCTACTTGCCTCCTGCGTCCAAAATATCTAATGTTTTCGAATGTTTACGTATAGTCTGTGGACGCCGAAGATCCTCTTCTTAGCTGGCAACCCGAGATGCATATAGTCTTTGCGTTCAAATTATCCAAATGTTAGTTATAGAAGCTATCGTTTGATGTAATGTGGCATCTCGCTTGCACAGTTATTTTGAGATGAGGTCAACTTGAAAGCATTAGCTTTTAAAACGATTTATAGATTAGATTACCCCGTTTCATTCGGGCTTGTTGACCATTTGGGGCACTACACCCAATTAGTTAAAGAACATTCGGAAAAACCTGCTTTCACAGACGTAAGAAGCAATTTAAACCTCTCAAATCACACAGTAACAACTGCTGGGAAATGCGGAAGAGATGTATTTCGTTTTACTCTTTCTCTTCAAACTATGAATGCAGTAATTGAACACGAAGACGGAACCTCACTTTCTGATTTGAGCGCTCATCCTGTAATCAAATTGTCTGACGATGTCCTAAGGTCTCTGAAAGAAAGTAGTTTCAATAAGTTTGAACGAATTGGTTTTAGATGTTTTGTTCTTGTCCAAGACACTAAATTTACTTTTGAAAAACTCAAGAAACATTTTATAGAAAACTTCGGCGAGATGAGTTCTGCATTAAATAGAAACTTTGACATGTTTGAAGACATTGGGGTGGTTTTTGAACTGATGAATTCAAAAAATAATGACCATACCAAAATTTCCATGGGGCCGTATAAAAAAACTGAAATGGAAAAGTATTTTTCTATAAAGCCGGATGTGGAAGAAGGATTAATTGTTGATATCGATGTATGGCAAAAAAAATCAGAAATTGCTGATTTAAATTTATCAAAATTATCACGTCACTATTTTGACACAATCAAAACTACGATAGCACTGATAAACGAAAAAACTTTGGAAAAGGTTTAATTATGTCTGCACTTACAGTAAAAGAAATAAAATATACCGCCGAACCTACTACTCCTGAATCTAGATATTATGACTTCGTTGATTTAAGCCCAGCCAAAAGTGGTATTGATTTAAGGGAAAATGATTCTAAAAGTGACTCTAAGAGCGATTCTCTTATTGAATTCGAACCAGAGTACTTATTATCAAAAATAGCAGATACGCCAGAGATCTTACCTCATGCTGACAAAATTGTCAGCTCGATTAAGGCGGTCGTATTTGAGGTTTTAGATCATACAGTAAGGCTGAAGATCGGAAATGAGATAATGATCAATATTCCACGTGTAGTTTTCGATAATAAAGAAGAAGTTCTTAAATACGGACAACAAATTATTTACAGTATTAAAATGAGAGCAAATGGCTTCAGATATCAAGATTTTGAAATTGATAATACACCCTTTGAAAACCCTTATAAAAATAGAGTTCTTGAAGCATTAAGCCGCATCAAAGATGAACGCTAATATTATACATTTTGATGTTGAACATGGAGATTCAATTCTCATTGAATTAACTTACGACAGCAAAGAGTATTATATCATTATCGACTCAAATTACACGAGGCGAGGTAGCAAATCTATCGTGCCTGCACATGAATATCTAAAAAACAAAAATGTAACACAAGTTGCTGCTGTCATCCTTACCCATCTTCATGCCGACCATTATTTAGGCTTAGAGGATATCTTTAATCATTACGATGTAAAAAAAGTTATAATTCCACCTTTTTTAAGCCGACGTGAGGACATTTATACTACCCAAGTGCATAACTTAAAGAAAAAAATTGCTGAACTTGTTGATCGATCTCCCGATGAAGAAATTGGTAGACGCGCATATAGTCTTGCAGAGATCATTGCTTTCCTCTCTAATAATGACGATAAAATTGTAGAAGGAGAAGGTACCGAAATGCCCGTCAGAATTGACGGCATTCCAACTCCAATCGGTAGAGTTTTTCTACCAATGAGACGGATAAAAGGACTTATTCGTCAAGCAATTGAGAATGGTGACTTTGAACTAGATTCTTTTGAAAATATGAACGATTCATCTGTAGTCTTTTGTTTAGAACTTGATGAGCATAAAATTTTATTTGGAGCGGATTCAACATTAGAGCAATGGAAAGAGCATGAGAGAGCATTAAATCGTGATGGGATAAAAAATCTCAAAGTAGATACATTGAAGGCACCTCATCACGGATCACGACATAATAATAATCTAGATATTTACAACTATGTTTTAAAGCCTAATTCTCCTAATAATTTGGTGATTTCTGCTAATGGCAGAACTCATCCTCATAATGAGATATTCAATCTAATAACTCAAAAAGACCTAAAACCATACTGCACTCGTATTGCCAAACAATGTCTTGGAAATATTAGAAGCATCACCGCATTAAACAAAGTTAAAAAAGAACTTCGAAATGTGCTTTCCAACTACGATATTGAAGATGATAGCCAGCAGTGCCAAGGCGATATCTCGTATAGCATTTCAGGCACTCAAGTTCAGTTTTATTCTTCGACCGGAAACCAATGTGTTTACCGCGCCACCACACCAGCATTGCAAAAAACTGTGCTTTAAAGATTTATATCCTCATCAGTTTATAGACTGGGAAACCATAAAAATCACTCTCTTGATTTTACTATGTTCGCTGCCTAAGCGGTTAGGCCCTAACAACGAATCTCACTTGCTCTTTGCGATACTTTCCAACCGCCTGGCTTACCTGAAAACACTTTAGAAAATCCTTCTAAATTTATGACCCATCAGGGGCGCACTTTATGTACGCCTAGAATGTGAACGCGTTCAGTCAATCCTAGTTCAGAGCGATAAATTTCAAAAATGTCATTGTTGCCAACGTCCAGGTATCGAAGCCCTGGTGAATTCTTAAAAGCTGCTAGAGGAAAACGAAATAGATGGTTATTGTCGAAATATAACCTTTCAAGCCCCCTAAGTTCTTCAAAAAGTCCATCTTTAACAATTTCAACATCGTTATGACTTAACATTAGAGTGCTTAATTGGCCTAAGGAGCTAAAAGCATGTGCTTCGATTGTTCTCAATTTATTATAATTTAAGTTCAGAAGTTTTAAACGAGTTAAGCCTCTAAAAGCCTCAACAGGCAAGAATGACAAAGCATTTGAAGATAAACCAAGCTCAACTAGCGACGGCGTATGCTTAAGCGCCTGAGTTGGTATTGTTGTTATTTTATTGCCACTTAATTCCAAAACTCGAAGATTTGATAAGCCTACAAATGCATCATCAGATATGGTTTGAATTGCATTAACAGATAAATACAGCTTACTTAAGTTGGGTAGCTCTTCAAAGCTCTTGTCAGGAAGGTTTAAAAATTGATTTCCATTTACGTCCAAAGTAAGAAGTGAATTGTTTTTAATTTTTAATCCCGTTAATTTGTTGCCCTTTAAATTTAAAATTTCAAGCTTTGTTAAACTTAAAAATGCATCAGAATCAATATTGGAAATTTCATTATCCGAAAGATTAATATATTGAACTGATGGAAGGTATTTAAATACATCGGAAGGCAATTGAGTGATATTATTTCTACTGAGAACTAATGATCTTAAGCCAGTAAGTCCTCTGAATTGATCAGCCCTCAATTCTTGAATCGACAAATTTTCAAAATAAAGATTGTCAAGAGTGGCCATTTTTTCTTCAGAAACTTGATGACAGTCTTTGTTGCCCTGATTTGTGTATCCATTAACAGCTTTAGAGATTGCAATACCAATTATTCCCCTATCACAAATATCAATTTCGCCGGCAAAACCGGTCACAGTTATTAAACTTAAAACTAAAATCAATAAAACCTTACAAGACATATCATCCTTTCTGATACTAAGCTTAATTAACATCTAATATAACACCCAGTCCTCTTTTTGAGACTTTAACCCTATGAGCGTTCAAATATTCAATTCCCTTAAATTTTACATGGCAGTAGTCAAATCTTGGATCAGAACCAGGACGAATACGTAGGATTATCTCAATGGAATTGTCTTCATCATTTAAAAATATGATTTTTGACTCATAAGACTCAATCCTGCAATATCCATTTTTATCCAAATCTATCTTTAAATTTTTCTTCCCAGGAAAGATCATGGGTTCATTTTCTTTTGATAAGTGAAGTTGTTTTACTTCAAGTTTGTTTTTACCAACCAATACATAGGCCGGCTTAACTAGTTCAAGAATCAAATTTTCGAACCATAGAAATTCAATTCTACGATACGCGTAAAACATTCCATCAAATTTAAAAAATGCATTCGAGTTTGAGTTTTTAGGATCACCACATTGTACCACTGGGTTTTTGTCCAATTCAAAGTAGTTGAACTCAAGTCCAAATCTGAGAAACGCCCAGTGTTCTTTTTCACAGATCGTTTTGAAATGTTTATTTTCAAAGATCATGTCTTCAGCGGGAATAAATCCACCAGTGTGGAAATCTAAGATTGGAAAATCAAGATTTAAAACACTGGGATGCACCATGAAAACAATTGAATTTGTTTTCAGAGAATAGATTCTGTTGATTCTCCGGGATGCGTAGTCCGCGCTCCCTTGGAATCCGAAAATAGAAAACTCGTAATTGCTAGGTTCATTGCAATTATTGACGTAATCCTTGGTAGCCTTTAAGAAGTAACCACAAAATTTATAATACGAAAGCCTATGAATGCTGATATCCCCATAATCACTATATCTTGAGAGAAGACCAACATCTCCATTTTCAAACGCAACCTCAAGTAGTCGGTGAAACTCTAATTCAAAAAGGGTTCGATTGAGATCGTTTAAGTCATCTATGACAGCAAACTTTTGCTTAGCGAAGTATCTAACAAGTGCTCTTGTATTAATTGAGTTGATCTGACCTTGTTCAAGAGCCTCTTCGTAAATAATTTCATGTAAGATAAGACCAGCTTTTTGAGTTCCATTTAGCATTTGCCAAAGATTTTGGTCGACTAAATAGTTAGGTTGGCCATTGACTTTACTCTGAATGACCAATTGTCGAATTTCGCATCCTACTGGCAAAACAATGTGATTAGAGTCTGGAACGTCCTGAAGTGGTCCTTGTGACCATTGAACTCTATTGTAAAAATTCAGTAACCTTTCTTGGTACTGTCCAGCTCGTATCGGTGAGATTTTTTTAAAGCTATCAATGATTTTGGTAACTTTTGCTGCAGGGTCTTCATTCACGTCACCTAAATCGACAGTTAGGTTATCATAAAAGGAGAGCTCATAAAAATCGAGAAGCTGGAGCCGAGGCTGGTTTGGCGAAGAAGGGCAATACACACCATCGCCCCCATTTCCTACGCGACTGCCTCCAGCTTGTGCCACGGCAGAAATCAATAGAACTAAAAGTGCAAATAATCTCATGGTACCTCTTTCATATCGACGCAAGAATCAAGCTCACCGTTAAATCTATAGCCTATTGAACCGCGGCCACATTGAACTTTTTTGCCCGAAGGATTGTTCCAATCTTTTGGCCAAAAATAATAATCTGGTATTTCAGCAATTCTGATTATTCCATTTTTCCAAAATTCGACGTTTTTCATGAAAAAAAACCCAGTACCCAATTGGATCAAATCACATTTCTGTGGCGTATTTTCATTCCACCAAGTGCAATCTTTTATGTCGACGATCGAACCTGTATTTTGACTAACTGGAATTTTTAAATCAAATGATGATCCATAATCGTCGTCGAGAGTATTATAGTTAATGCCGTATTTAACAAAAAAGTATTTTTCTCGCGCAGGCAGAATCTTGTACTTATCAGAAAAAACAACTTCAGCTACTTTAGGATTGTCAAAATGTAAGTTTAAAATAAGACGATTGTATTTATCCAGCAATGAATAGTCGTTCGTGCTTCCCACATAACCAATGCCTTCGAAATAGACCACGACCGGGACAACATCACAACCGTTCATTTTCTCCGGCAAGCCTAAATTGGTTGGAACAAAATGAATGCCTTCCTTCCAAGTGACTTTTCGCTCAAGAGCTTTGCTTCCCATTTCATAATGTTTATACTGATGCTCAAACTCTAAGCTCCATGGAATAAAATCGGTACGACCATTCGCTCCATAATCAACACGCCTGGACTTTTTTTCTAAATCAACGGCAACAGAGGTGATGATTTGGCCATTAGGACATTTCAAAAAGTAATAGCGCAGTTCTGGATCAGGCCCTGCAAAAACCTTAAGGCTGATTAAAAGAATCAGGATGAAGAGACTTTTCATTAATGCTCCTGTTGCGTAAGTGGGAATAGAGCCACTTCAACTTGATAAACTTCGTCCCCGGGAGTTTTTCCAAGTTGAGATAGATCGTATTGTGCTTGTCGTAGAATTTCCTTCGCTCGTACTAAATCTTTTTTATTCAGAGTAAAAGTCATACCTGATATTTCGCGCAAATCTGGCTTTATTGTATTTAAACTTTTTTGTGCCATCTCTAAAACTTGTTCATGATATTTTCGTAAACCTTCGTCAGGCGAATCAGATTCAGTTTCTATTTGATTCGTATATTGAAGCTTGCCATTGGGTGCGCGCGACAAAAAATCCAATTCCAGCATGATACGAATAGCTTCATGAATCTGTTTCGTAGTTAATGGAAATCGAATTCGTTTTTGTATCCAAGTTGCGTCTTCTTTAAAATTTGGAAGATCAACAAGTTCGCGAATAGCGTAAAAATGCCAATTTGAAATGGCCTTAAAAGCATTTAAACTGATTCCTCGGAATTCTTTTCGCGGATGAATTTCAGCAAGTTTGAGTTCATTCAAAAATCTTTTCGAGCTTTCGCCCTTACTTTTCCCCAGGATAACCAATTCTCGAAAAAAGGTAGCTTCTCGTCCCACAAGCTTTAAATCACGAATGAACAGCTCGACTAATTCTGGCCCTGGATTTCTTTGACCATTAAGAATCATTGTCAATGCTGAGGGAGTTTTAAGCCCCAATCTTCGAGACCAAGCTCCGCAACTAAATCGACTGTTACGCTTTTTAATATCCCTGAGATAGTCCTTAAGAAAGGGACGGAAGTCTGAATAGTTAAGAATGGACAGATGATCATTCATTCCGAAGTTTATTTCATTACGGGAAAGCCATGTCAAAATTATTGTTCACAAGAATCTAAAAATCGTTCACAAGTTGTGAATGCAACCTGCCCTTTTGCGATCTGCCTCCCTTTAAGGTCGTTTGGACCTTGTCAAAATTGACCCCGCTGTCATCGCTCATTCTCAAATTTTCTATTTGGAAAGAATCTCGGACTTCCCCAAGTAGAGGTCCGCGATTCATACACAACCTTAGCCTGAGCCCGCCATATCCAATTCTGTAAAATGTCAAGCCGTCCACTGGCCGCGAACACAAGAACCACGCTCACAACCGTTGCTAAAAGTTTATCTAAGTTCATACTTGCCTCCGTTTTTGATGATTAAAATTTTCTGCTCAAATCGCTGAACGATATTTCGAATAGCAGCCCAGCTCCATTTTTTACCCTCACGGGATTTAACATTATGTTTGTCCAACTCTTGGTTGATTTGATGAATTGAGAGGCCTTGAGCCCACATTCGATGGATCTTAAGCAACACAGGGAATTCAATAGGATGTTTAGTTAAAGCGCCTTCGAAGTAACAGAATCCATAAAATGGCCTAGCACCCGATTTAGCCTTCTGTTGCAGGACAGCCGTTCGGGTTGACACACTAAGTGCAGGCCTCATGTTAATTTTGCACTTTTTTAAGGTCTTCAAAATCTTTTGTTTTGAACAGGAATAGAGGCTGGCGATATCCGACGCAGAACTGCCAGAAAGGTACTTTTCAACTATTTCCTTGGAATAATCGACCCTTTCTGAGATACAGATCTGAGTGATTCCAAGAGGTTGAATTCGTTTGGATATTGGGTCACTCGGGTCACCAAATTTGCAAATATCCAAACGAAGGACCGGCAAGTTAGAAAGGTAATATCTTTATGCAAAAATCTCTGCAGAACGATAAAAATCTAACCGAGATTGTTCAAAAATTAAAAGACCATTTTCATCCCTTAAAAATTTATCTTTTTGGATCCCGAGCCAATGATTCTGCAAATTCAGAAAGTGATTACGACCTCTTTCTTATTGTTAAAGACTCTAATCAAACTAAAATTGAACGTATGCAGGAGGCTAATCAAGTCCTATGGGGAAGGTCTGTATCAGTTGATGTATTTATTTATACCGAAGATGAATTTAATTCTTTAAGTAAAAACTTTAATTCTATCGCAAATACCGTGTCGACAGAAGGCCTCGAGCTGTGAAGGCTTCTGATGTTCAACGATGGTTCAAACTGTCACGTATTGATTTATTAATGGCCGAATATTTAGCTTCATCTAATAATTCAGAAATGTGGATTGGCGTTGTATTTAACTCCCAACAAAGTGTCGAAAAAGCAATCAAGGGACTTTTAAGTCATAATTCTGTGAAAATTACTAAGACCCATGACATAGCTCAACTTTCATCAGAACTACTAAAATTTTACCCAGAACTAAATGACCTACTTCGCAAAGCTTCAAATTTAACTCCGTATGCAGTTGCATATCGATATCAAGACGCTTTAATCGATGACTTAACAGAAAAGCAAGTTTTTGAAGCTATCGATTTAGCAAAAAAAACTTATTCAGCTCTAACAAGTCTTGTATAGATACCCTACATCAACGATCAGTTTAAATACGGGTCGCCAACTTGATTTTACTTTGTTCATTACCAAACAACGAATCTCTGTTGTTCATTGCGATACATTCTGTCCCCCGGTTTACATGAATATGCCTTAGAGAATCCTTCCAAATTCATGACCTGTTCGTTGATCCGAGCACGCCCCAGAGCATGTGTGTCTGTTTTTAACAGCATTTTCTCAAGGTCAGGTTTGTTGACCTCACAAAAGGTCTTTGCGTAGGCAGTAAAAAATTTCTGAAGATCGCGAGTGTTGTTGGTTTTTGGGTAATTTGGAAACGCGGCTCGAAAGGCTGCTCGAATTCCCATATGATCACCAACATTCTCCCCAAGAGTTAAAGAACCGTCATGGCCAATCTCATTAAATCTTTTTTCGAAACGTGAAGTTCTATTTTTAAATTCTTTCATATCTGCCTCAGACATCCATTGCCTTAATTTTCCAGTGTGGTCACGCCTGGAACCCTTGTCATCAATTCCATGGCCCAATTCATGGCCCGCCATGCTTCCGACTGCTGCGATATTCTCGATTTCAAAACGATCCAAATCAAAATAAGGCGGCTGAAGCATAGCCTGCAAAATGGACAGGCGATTATCTTCAGGGACGTAGAAGGCGTTAAACACCAGAGGACTTAAGTACCAAAGGTCTCTATTCTTTTCTTTCTTCATACGTTCAAATTTTTGATCTATAATTGCTTGTTCGAGCTTTAATTGGTTTTTAATTGGTTGAGTTTCTGAATACGTATTAAGAGGTCTAAAGTCCCAGTCTTCTTCTCGATCTGGAGTTGCAACAGAAAGTTTAGCTGTCTCCATTTTCTTAATGGCTTCAGTTTTTGCAGATTCAGAGAGCCATGTATTCTCCTTCAACTGCTCTATCAAAGCTCGACGTACTTTTTCTGCGATGTTTCGAACTTTTTCTTTCGGGAAATTCTTAAAAAGAACAGGCGTTAATTCAGCATCAATTTCAAAAGGGAAATTATTCATGACAATTCGAGTGCAGCGCTCATCCCGCGGATGGCGTTCGGCAGGACCTCCGAAGTGCGTATGCTCAAATTTAAATTTAGCCATAAAATAATCTTGATACCCATCATCAACGCGATCCTTTAAAGTTGCATAGAGAAGATACGTTTTTATTTCTTCAAGTGACGCAGAGGCGAGAAGTTTATTTGTAAACTCTGTGGCTTCTGGAATTTTGTTTCTGATTCTTGTTTTAGGGGGAAGTCGCTCAAAGTAGGCCTTCAATGGGAGTTCGGTGTAGGAAGAGAGCCACTTTTCTCGAGGCCAATAGGTATCGCGAGCTCCTCTTTGTCGAATTTCAGATGTACTTGGATATGAGTCAGCAAATTGACTTTCAATTTTTACGACAATCTTAGCTTTTGCTTTGGATTTTTTTTCGCCAATGGATTTAAAAAATGTGGATATCACACTTTCAAAATCTTTCCGTGTTGCTGGATTTTTGTAATAGGACTTCTCCGGCAAACTCATGAGTTTAGATGAAATAGAATAGTCAAAATGAGCAGGATTATTCAAGTCCGCATCTGCCTCTCCGTAAAGAAAAACGTCCAATGGTGTACCTGCACGAGAATAAATAAAATTCTTTAATTCTTCTCTAGATGTTATAGCCAAAATTTCAGATCTTTGCGTAGTAACAAAATTGTGCTCGTCTTTCAAAGAAGACGACTCATCCATGCATGCAGAAAAAAATGACTTGAGCTGCGAAGCCCTTGGATTCGACGGCTTGTAGTCTTGAGAAAGCAACTGAAAGTAGCGATTCTTAGCGTGAATTAGGCGCTCGTAGTTATCATTAACGGCAAAAGTATAACCATTTCTACTTGGAGGAAGTTGAAAGGAGCTTTCGACTTCACTGCAAACATATTTATGAAAGTCGTCACATGGAGAATACTTCGAGCTGAGTTTATATTCTCGCTTATCAGGTATGGCTGATCTTTGGTAAAGATACTCAGACGTTGGGGCTTGACGTCCTTTTGACGCGAAAGCAAGTACACTTACGAAAATTAAAACAGATAGGCTCATTTCTAATACCCACCTTTTTCAATTCTTTTACTGTAAGAACTTCCTTGACCGATCAATTTCCCATTTTTAAATTCGTGATAGGACCACTTGAGTGTGTTTCCTTCAATCTCCAAATTAGATTTTGTGTATTTCGAATAACCGTATCTACTTACATCTTCATATTCAACATAAGATAATGTATTCGAAATCCATCGAGACGTAGTTACTTTATCAAGCTGCTTATTATATAAAGGACGACCGTCCATTTCTAAATGCAATACTCTGCTCTTACCCCAAAAACCTTCCAGGCTTTTACATTGATTCTGCTTTATACGAAAACCATGCCTGCTTTCAATTTCAAGATCCTTATATGTACCCGAAAGGTCTAGGCAATGATCACTCGCGAAAGATGGCTGATAAACTGATAATGCCAAAAGCAGGCTTGCAAAAAAAATTTTCATTTTAGCTCCTTATAAATTTTAACTTGTCTCTGTAACGATCGTTATATAACATTGTTATATAAGTTGACGGAGAAGTAGAGTAAAGTTATGCCAAAGTCAATGCGAGAAAAAATTTTATCAGTTACCGCAAAAATTATAGCCTACGAAGGGCTTGATGCCGTCTCAATTCGCTCTGTGTGTGAGAAAGCGGGAGTTAGAGCGCCCACTGTTTATTATTATTTTAATGATAAAGAAGGCCTTATTGAAGCCGTAGTTGCCTTAGCTTATAAGAGATACACCAAGAAGCAGCTAGAGTTCGTTAAAGATGAATCACCACTAAACGGCCTTATTAAATCCTGGGATATATTTTTTGATTTTGTTGAGGACGAAACAGATCTCTATCATGCAATCGTTATTGCTCATCTTAGACAGCGAATTCCGCAAGAAGGCTATGAACTGTTTGGGGTGATCGTTCAAATTTTTAAAAAACTTGAAGATAGAAATAAATTAAAGTTCGATCACTTAACGGCTTCTCGAATATTTTACGCCACCGCTTACGGTCTTGCTTTGGTTTACATTTCACAAGGAAAGAATCCAGTCTTAAAACCAAATATCACCTTAACCCGAGATCTTTGTATTAATAGCTTGCTTTGTTAGGTGAATAAATTAGTAGCTTCAATTACTTTTGAACCTCTACTTTTGATGCAAAAAACCTCGGCGAGCCCCAAGTCGATGTCCGCGATTCATACACAACCTTAGCCTGAGCCCACCATATCCAATTCTGTAAAATATCAAGTCGTCCACTGGCCGCGAACACAAGAACCACTCTCACAGCCCACGCGAAAAGTTTATCTAAGTTCATACTTGCCTCCATTTTTGATGATTAAAATTTTCTGCTCAAATCGCTGAACGATATTTCGAATAGCAGCCCAGCTCCATTTTTTGCCCTCGCGGGATTTAACATTATGTTTGTCCAACTCTTGATTGATTTGATGAATTGAGCGCCCTGCGGCCCACAGCCTGTGGATCTTGAGCAACACAGGGAATTCAGTGGGATGTTTAGTCAAAGCGCCTTCGAAGTAACAGAATCCATAAAATGGCCTAGCGCCGGATTTAGCTTTCTGTTTTAAGACTGCCGTTCGAGTTGTCACAGTACGGGCGGGCCTCATGTTGATTTTGCACTTTTTTAAAGTCTTCAAAATCTTTTGTTTTGAACAGGAATAGAGGCTCGCGATATCCATTGCTGAACTGCCAGAAAGGTACTTTTCGACTATTTCCTTGGAATAATCGACCCTTTCTGAGATACAGATCTGAGTGATTCCAAGTGGTTGTATTCGTTTGGATATTGGGTCACTCGGGTCACCAAATTATTTAATAAGAATTATCAGCTTCTTTATGTGGCCACTTCTTTTTCTCGGCCGCTTTTCTTGCCTTTGATAGTTCTTCAGATATTTTTTGATACCTATCAAGACCATCAGGATCTGCGACCTCAAATTTATCAAAATCGATATCACCAAATTTATCACCGAATCGAGTCGTGACATATTCTTGCTCAATCTTAAAACGACTTTCAAGCAGCATGTACTGACGAAATTCATTTTGTAGAACCTGAGTCCCATTTTTTGTTAGCTCTGTTAGTCTAACGGACTCATCAGCTAGCCTTGCAGAAAGCTGGGCCAAATTATCAGCATGATCTCCGCCTTCCACTTTAGAAATTTTATTAGCAAGTGCTAAAACTTCATCAGGCTTCAGACCACCTGTAGCAGCACTTATCAACAGATCATCAGCTCTGGAATTACCCAAGGCTTTTTTGAAAGCCTCTGGAGGCAGATCTAAATAATTTTTATAGTAACCGTTGCCAATCTTAAAAGCTTCGGTCATTTGAGCTGTATTTTGACGATCAAAACTATCAGCCATCATCTTCATCGATTGCAAACGAAGATCTTCTTTACCCGTGATTCCTGTGATTCCATTTCTCATAAGAGCATTAAATTCCTCGTTGGTAAAATAGGGCTTACCTGTATCAGGATTGATGGCTCTCGCCAGTTCCCGTTTTTTATCTTTGTCAGCTTTTGTTAATGCCGAAAATCCTCGGCCCTCGCTGGAACCCACATCATGCATTTTGATCAGCTGATCTTTTTCATTTTGCGATAATTTTTTATTAAAAAGGGATTCTACAACTTTGACACGCTCTGAATTGGATAATTTTCCCGAAGCACTTAAGATTTCTGACTTTTCTAGTGGATTAACAATACGTCCTGAGACACCCGCTGTGGCCCTGTCAGCATTATTAATTTTTTCTAAAACCTCTTCGACTTTAAGGTTTGATAACTTTGCCAATTTTGCAGCCCTTATGGCAAACAAACCCGGAATCGTCACAGAGGCCACAGTTGCTGCAATTTCGCAGCGAAGCTTGGCCGTTTGCTCTGGTGAATAGCATTTATCTTTTGTAATCATCTGATTATAAAGATTCTCGACCATCTCGTATAACCCCGAGCCTTTACTGCCTGCAACTCCACCCAGTCTTTTTTTATCGTACTCTAGAAATTCTATTTCACCCTTAGTTAAGGATGCTTTCTGTGTAGGTGACAGAGCTTTGTTATTTAAACTTCTTGAGAATGCATTCGTCTTCGTCTGCTTATGATTAAGAATGGTAACATGGATCTGATTGCACGACATAGCTGCTAACTTTTCTTTAGACGGGATTTTCATACTCATGATCTTTGGCATATCTAAATTGTGGGCATGAATTAGCTGAACTTTTTGCTCAAAGCTTTTGTCACACTCCCTGGCCTTGTCCCAATTAACAGATGCTTTTGCTGCTGAGTCTTTAACAAAAATTCCTAAATCTTTAATGGGGTCTACGATGACTGCTGCTGCACAGGCGATCAATATGTCGCTTGTAAAAGAAAAATTCATGCGGTTTTCTATGGTTTTTTTATCACATTTTAATTTTTGGTAATCAGCTTCTTCACTGGACTTTGCTGTTTTATCAATCTGTGAGTACAAATTCTTACAATCTGCAGAGTCCTTGATGGCCAAGCAACTGGCTTGCAAGACCTCTAAAGTATTGAACGGATTGTTTTTTAAATGACATGAAGGATTGGATCTGGCGTGCAGAGGCAAATAAATACAAATCAAAAAGCTAAAACTCAGCAGAATCCTCATTAGGGCTGAATCGGATTTTTATAGCTTGAACTTGATAAGAACTGGACAAAGGTTTGACAGCTCTTTTCCTAAACAATGAGTCAAAATTAACCGATAGATCACTATAATTTAAAAAGGATTTATATATGAATTTTAAGTTGATGATCTACCTGGCTTTATTCTTAGCATTGACAGCCTTTAATTTTAAGCCTTTTATTGCTGAATTAATTACTGCTGTACCGCCTGAAAATGTGAAATGGAGTCAAGTTAAACGAATATTGTTTAACAAAGGTGAAAACACACCCCTTGGGAAAAAGTTTATTGATGTCGTTCAAAAAGATAAAAATTTTCTAAAAGAGTCATTAAGTGATGAAGTCATTCTTGAACTCACAAAATCATCACGAGGCCTGTTAACTTTGAAAAAAATTAATTCTGGTCTTTTAATGGCCACTGATGATCTTTCAAAGGGTCTTATTCGTAATGCTAAAGAAATGGAACTCAATCCCAAGCTAAGACCTGAGGTTGATGAAACTTTAAGACTCAAACTCAGGCTGATTGAAAACAAACGCAATGATATTGCAAAAATTGTTGCCCAACAAACCAAGCTTCAAAAAATTAATCCAGAGGAAGCTCTTGATTTGCTACTAGAAATTGATAGTAGAAAAATTGAAGGTGCACTCAGCAGACCTTTGCCTGTTTCTGTAAATCGAGTTTTATTTCCAGATCATCTGGTTAAGCACGAAGGTGGAACAGCTCAAAAACTACTTACCAACACAACACCCGAGGCAGAAAAGGGAATTAGTGAAATCGCTGGCACACTTGAGCGAAATAATGCTTGGATCCAGAAAAACTTGAGCGAGGGTCAAATTAATAAAATCTTTCCCTCAACACCTGCAATGGCTCCCAAATATCCGGCAGTTCCTCCACAGAAGTAGATGGAAAATTGAAAGTTTTAGTCTTACTTTTTTTTTCAGTTTATAGCTTATTGTGCCAAGCACAGAGTTCTAACTGTAAAGAAAACTTAAAACAAAATACATCCGAAGTTGAATTACTCAAAAAAGTAAAAAGCCAAGTTCACTTTGATCTTAAATATACTAATGCCACAGCCAGCCGCTGGCAGCAGTGCTGGAACAGTGAGGATAAAACCTTTGGTTTCGAGTATCCTGATCTCAAAGAGTCCTTTAAACAATACTGTGACCGTACGCGGATTAAAATATCAAGCTTCTTTGAAAATGAGTGGCTTCAGATGCGACAAGCTTTAGCACTCAATCGATCTTCAGAAGGTGCATTAAGATCTGGAGATTCTCAGGTTTTATCTCCTACACAATATCTTCCAGAAACACTTCCCAAAACAGATCAAGAGATTCGAAATTGGAATTACTTTGCGAATTCTGTGATTGCTCAAGATATCACTCATCAGCTATCAGGCTTTCGAAAACTGCAGCCACTTTCTGATCCCGAGATTTTAGCGGCCTTTAAAAAACTAAATGATCAGCAAGATCAGTTTTATGCATCAGAATTAAAAATAAATGCAGACCGCAAAGAAATAAAAGCTCAACTTGAGAAATTAAACTCAAAAGAAAGAGCCAAACTTCAATACAAAAAAGATCTTACCTTTAAGACCCAGAATTGGCAGGATCAATATTTGGCATCATTAAAAAAAGCACCTATGCTTGCCCACCATGGACCCGAACCCGTTAGCACTCAATCGATCAACCAATCATTACAAAGATTTCATTACAGCTCTTTTCAACAACTCAGAAACTTTGAACTAAAAATGGACGACCAATCAATAGCCAATTTAGCCAGTCAGTATCCGCTTGTCTTTGAAAGAGTGATCAGAAAGAACCCAGAGTTTTGCCAATTAGGTGAAAAAATTCAGAAGCAATCAAGCACCTGGAACACTGTTAAAAACGTAGGACTCATGACTACGATGGTCGGAGCTGCCTTTTACTTATGCAGAGGCAGTGCGACCAGACCACAAAAAATTTTTGGAAGCCTAGGATTATTTTCTTCTGATGCCGTGATGCTTGCCAATACGACAAGTGAATATGATGAGGTTCAAAAAAAGGCTCTCAATCAAATTGATGGAACTCAAGATCTTGTCAGCCTCAATCAACTTGACCAACTGAGTTTCGAAAAAAAGATGGCTCTGTATCTCTTGCCACTCAGTGTGACTCCTTTAATTAAATAACACTTTCCCCTCAAACGTGGAAAATTTGTCCATTTAAATATCAATCTCGTAGGAGTTTGATCTAGCCATGGATGGACTATTGCAGCTTTGAAATTACATATATTAATTTCAAAAAAGGATGGTTATGAAAACAAATCTTCACTCCATGGATCGATCAATCCGAATTATTGTAGGTCTATTTCTTATGAGTCTTGCCTTCTGGGGCCCCACTAACCCGTGGTTTTTCTTGGGTGTTATTCCTGTCCTCACTGGGATTATCGGCTGGTGTCCACTTTATTCTATACTGGGTATAAACACTAAAAGTAATATGCCAAAAATGTATAATTAATTCCAGTATCATTCGTAAATAAAAGTCGTTATAAGCTCCTTACAAAAAAGGGAGCTCATAATGAAAAAATTGATACTTTTAGTCCTATTATCTTCTGTATTTGCGAATGCAGAAATCGTTCGTTTTATGGCTCTAGAAAAAGGTCGCATCTACCGTGGTGGTCAGCCATCAACAGTTGAAGATTATCAAAAATTAAAATCTTTGGGTGTAAAAACTGTCATTAATCTTAGATGGGACGCATCTGTGGAAAAATCTAAGGTGGCAGCAAGAACCCATCGATTCAACTTCCTCAATTTTCCAATTAAAGCCACAGACTATCCAGATGCAGATCAAATTCATGAAATTTTTGAAGTTCTTAATGATTCAAGAAATTACCCCATTTTCATTCATTGCCAGCACGGAAAAGATCGCACAGGTTTGATCGCAGCTTTGTACCGAGTTCACATGCAAAACTGGACGCCAGAAGATGCAAGAAATGAGTGGATTCAAATGGGTTTCGCTGTTCATTTTTTAAGAAAACTTGATCAATTTTTTGCTGATTCCATACTTTAGAATAATCTATGAGCTATAAGGTAGTCGCTCGTACTTATTATGAATCCAAAGCATCGTCACGCCAAATAGAACAGCGACTACCACTAAAATATTATTTAACAAACCTTCAGTTCCAAAGGAAATTTTGATTAGAATAGTTGAAATCACAAAGCCTGAATTTCGAATCACTGTGCTAAATCGATCCGTCCGCAAGAAGGAAATCAACAAAAGTAAAACATCAACTAAAATAAGAATCGTAAAAAATCGATCAAAGAAAATTCCATCGAGTTTAGATATTCTATCTGGAGTTGTTCCAGTGGCAAAAAAGTTTTGATAGGTCCATTCAAATAAACTGTAAAAAGCAATTCCAATAAAAATGGGAACTAGAATAGTCGCAATGGCATTTTTTAAGCGCACAAATTGAGATGTGCCTGGTGCCAATTCAAACTGTGGTGATTTCTTTTCCTCTTTTTGAGGATTAAGCCCGTAAAAAACCCATATTAAAAAAAACATGATCACGGTTGCTATAAGATCATAAGTGAAAACCAAATCACCGCGAACTTTGAACCAATCTGGGGTTAATTCCAATCCTGATAGATCTTTAAAAAGCCTACGAATCAAAATCAAGGTCATGATTTCATACTGTTTACCAATGTAAACAGTGATGGATTTCGGAAGGTAATAAATCAGCAAATACACTTCATAGATTAAAATAAATGAAAATGGAGTGTAGATAGCAGCGATCGGATTAGTAAAAAGATTTGAAGGATCTGAAACTTCAATGAGTTCAAGATCAACTAGTAATATCGCAATAAGATGAATTACAAAACTTGCGATAGCTAAAATGATGATCTTAGGCTCAATGAAGGCCTTCGCTTTTTCAGAGAGCAATTTTGAGAATAAAAAATCAAAGAATTTTGTCACAGTTAATAGTTAGCCCTCCCCGATGTGGTTTGGCTAATAAGCATTACATTTACATGGCAATTGACAATTTTTTGTCGATTTGTGTGCCTGATATTTTATGGCATCAATGTCATTGCTATGTAGCTCGCTAAAATTGTCAAATGCATGACACCACTCAAGGTGGTTGTACGGTCAGAAGCGAATGTAAAAGCACCTACCACAAATGTTAACAATAAAAATATAGAACTTTTTGAGTCTAATCCAAGATTTAATTCTTGAGCTGTCATTAGGGAGTAAACGCTTACAACTGGAATTGTTAATGCAATACTGGCTGCACCTGAACCTAGTGCTAAATTTAAACTTGTCTGTAGCTGATTAATTTTAGCTGCATTGACTGCTGCTAGTGTTTCAGGTGCCAAAACTAACAGCGCGATAATAATACCTAACACAGCTTTCGGAGCACCAAAATAAATGACACCACTTTCGATAGTAGGACTTAGAAGTTTGGCAAGTCCTACAACAGCTACAAGAGATAACACTAATGTTATAAAACTTAATAAAGCTCGATTTCGACTGGGAATCTTTTCTTGTTTTTCTAAAACATCAAGTTCATTTTGAGTATGAGATTCAAAGTAACTTTTGTGTGTTTTAGTTTGAGCCCATACTAAAGCACCATACAAAAAAAGTGATGCAACTGATACAAAAATTAATTGTCCTGTATCATATGTAGGTCCGCTGGAACTTGTCGTGAAATTAGGAAGTACTAAAGTTAAACAAGCAAGTACTGCAATAATTCCCATTAAAGAATTAGTACCAACTGATTGATAGGCAAGCTCTTTGAATCGAAAACCACCTAATATAATACTCACTCCAAGAATACCATTCGTTACAATCATAATCGCAGCAAATACAGTATCTCTTGCTATGTTACTAGCATCTTCAGAACCATTACCCATCAAACTCACGATTAATGCCACTTCTATGACGGTCACAGATAATGCAAGTATCAGTGTTCCCAAAGAGGGACCAACTCGATTAGCTATAGTTTCTGCACTGTGAACAGCACTTGAAATTCCTAATGCTAAAAAAAGCACTGCAATGATCAAGAATGGCAAGCTATCAAAGGGAAAGAAAAAGGATAGACTAAGAACAGTGAAAGATAATACAGAAACAATGTCATTAATGGAAAATTTTTTAAATTTGAAAATCATAAAATTAACCTAATTTATGTTTTAGTTAAATGTCATTAATATTTTGGTCCCAAGGTATCTGATTAACTGTTTTAAACTTTATTTCTTTGACAAGAAGGTGGACATAGATGAAGTCATCTGAATGAAAAAATCACTTCTATTGCTCTCTGTTCTTCTCGTCATTGCAGCCACATTTTACATGACTCGTAAAGGCTCATCCAAGGACGCTAATACGATTTCCAAACCAAATACAGTTCCACAAAAACTTAGTGAACAACTTGAAGTTTTTAAGGGCCTGGAAAAATCAACTCTTTCTGAAGCAGAAAAATCCAGCCCCTGTGGCCCACTTTTTGAGCGACTTGAAACCTATTCACTAAAAGTGATCATGGATGATTTAAAAAATAAGGAACTTCAATTAGAGGCCAACTGTTTTAAAGAAAACACCAGTACAAATGCGTTTCTAAAAGGCTTCCCTGAAACCTGCCAACTTAATGATCAGGGACAACTTTCACCCACTTGCCAAGTGCAGTTGGTTGCAATCAAGTCATTTCGGGTTCACCGAGCAACTGAATATCAATCTCCAGACTCACTTTCCACAGAGCTATTGATCAACCGACTCATGGCCTATTTAACCAGTCAATCTTTCAATACAGTAGAGGGTAAAAAAAACTTACGAGAATTGGGTCAAGAGCTTTATAAAAGACTTCCTGAGAATGAATCCGCAGCTAAAGCGGCTGGTATTGGATACTTAATGGATGATAATTTAACTCCAGAGGATCAACAGAAATTTTCTGATTTGGGATCTGAAATAAGACAGAAATTTCCTGACAACTGGGAAATTTATGAAATTAATTTATTAAGTAAAAAGAATCAAAATAAAGAAGAATTTGAAAATATAATTGTTTCTGACTATCAGGCGAATCCTAATTCAGCTATTGCAAATTATTATATGGGCTGTCGAAGTTGGAAAAACAAAAACTTTCCAGAAGCAATTAAGTATTTTCAATTAGCACTTCAAATTTCACCCAATCACAAAAGATTCAAGCAAACACTTGCAGACACATCTGACACAACAAACCAAAAGGTATGTCGATTCGAAATTGGCTTTAATCCTAAAGATTTCTAATTTAATCTTTCATATATGCACTTCAAAATTAAAAAAACATCAAGAAAAGGCCAAGGGGTGTTTACAACCAAGCCCTTTAAAAAAGGAGATTTAGTTCATGTTTTTGCAGGTGACCGACTGACATCAAAACAAATCGACAAAAGAATTGAAGCTGGCTTTGAGACCTGTGATGATCCTTTCCAAATCAGCCGCACAATGTACATAGATCTTGATGAGCTCTCCAGATCCATCAACCACAGTTGTGACCCCAACTGCGGCATCAAACAAGAACTCAAGTTATTTGCCATACGAGATATCGCCATCGGAGAAGAAATCTGTTTTGACTACTCCACCACTGTTCCTCAGTACAAATCTTGGTGGAAAATGAAATGCTTTTGCAAAAGTTTAAATTGCCGAAAAGTGATTAGTTCTTTTAATAAAATTCCCAAAAAGCACTTAGATTATTATTTAAAGCTGCAAATTCTGCCTCTTTGGGTTAGAAAATTTAGAATCTATGACCGATACTCCTAATAAAAGTTACCTTTCAAATGAACTTATGATGAAGTTGAAAAACAGGGACACTGAAACTCTGTCTCAATTGTTTAAAGAAATTAATCCCTATTTACAGCGTATTTTGATTTCACGTAAAATTTTTAATGAACATGCCTTTGATCTTTTACAAGATACTTGGTCCACTTTTCTTAATCACTTAGATCAATTCGAGGGTAGATCCCAATTAAAAACATTTTTAGCCGGGATTTTAATTAATAAGATTCGTGAATTTCAAAGACATCAAAAAAGAGTCCAGCCAGAGGAAGATTTTGAAAAAATACTAAGTCAGAACTTCACTCCGGATGGATGGTGGAAACAGGATCCAAAAAGTCCTGAATTTCTGATGCAGTCCCAGGAAACTCTAAAGTTTATTCAAGAATGTTTGGATGATCTGACAGATAATCAAAGGGACGCATTTATTTTAAAAGAGATCGACCAAAATGAGACGGATATTATATGTAATATTTTAAGTGTTTCCAACACTCACTTAGGAGTTCTGTTATTTCGAGCCAAACAAAAACTTCGTATGTGTATTGAGGGAAAGATTTTAGTTAATGAATAAACTGTCTCAAAATCTTAGAAAAATTTGACACTGGGTTTACTACCGCCTGAGTGGTCGAAAAGGTGTTGATTTTGCACTTCGATGCCAGCAAGTAGCAAGTCACATTGACCATGGACCTAAAACATCCAATTTTCAATTCTTTCTTCACTTAAGTCTATGTCAGGCTTGCACAAACTATTTTAATTTTTCTAAAGTATTGTCTGAACATGCAAAGAAACTCAGTTCATCTGAAGAGCCAATTGAAAAAATAAACGAAAAATTAATTAAAAAATTAGCAAACCCCAAGAGCGAAATTTAAAATATTTTTTACATGTTCAAAATTCAGCTGTGGGTGCACAAAAATCATTCTTAAAAAAGCTCCATCCTTGGAATTTTCCGAATAATTCACCATGGCTTGATGATGCTTGATCATTTGTTTGCGAACATGAATTGACCAAGCACGAGGATCGGCCTCACTGCCTTGAGGTGGCAAAACTTGAACACATAAATTTAAAAAAGAAGGATGACTAATTAATCTGAGTCGTTGTTGATTTTTTATAAAATCAACAGTGGTCTGCACAAGTTCTAATTTTTGATCAATAGCGTTTTGCAAGCCCTGATCACCTAGGTTTTTCCAAAGGGTCCAAAAACTTAAAAATTCTGCACCTCGTCCGCATTGCCAAGATAGTCTTCCACGATCAAGTTCCTCTGACTCGTGAAATAAGTATTCTCCACCTTTAACATCATTGGCTTCAAACAACAGAGCTCCATTTTTAACCACGAAAAATGTAGAAGTTAGGTCCGCACCAAAAAACTTATGGGCATCAAATGTCAAAGAGTCTGCCAATTCAGATCCTTTTATTAGATCTGTGTTTTTTGAAAAATAAGCGGGAGCTCCCCATGCTGCATCCACATGCAACCAAAGATTGAACTTTCGAGCCACAACAGCCAATTCATCGATGGGATCAAATGCACCTAATACTGTTGTGCCCGCAGTGGCAGCAACTAATAATGGCTCATGACCGGATTTAAGATCTTGTTGAATTTGAGCTTGTAAATCATCGGAAATCATTTTTCCAAATTCATCTGTTTGAATTGAAACAACAGAATTTGTTCCTAAACCGATAGCATTAGCAGACTTTAAAAAAGAATAATGGGCCTGATCAGAAACATAGATTCGGTAACTGTGATTTTGATTTCCCTGGGTTTTTGCAAGAGGGTTATTAGAGTGCCTAGCACAATGCAAAGCCATCATGTTAGCTGCACTTCCCCCTGAGATTCCAATACCATCAGAATTCTTTGAATCCCATCCCATTTTCATCGCTAATTTTTTTGTAATTTCTTTTTCAATCAGTGAATAAACGGGACTGGCTTCCCAAGTCGCTAACGTTGTGCGGGTGCGATGAATAACTGATTCAGCAGCTAAAGTTTGAGAATGAACTCCAGAAAACAACTGGTTCATAAAATAAGGTGAGCTTGTGGTGACCGAAGATTTTTCAATCTCACTCAGTAAATGGGAAACATGATTCCAATTCAGTGAATCACCTAAATCTAGATGGAATTCTAATTTATCATTTTGATTATGAAAAGTTGCAGGCTTTAGATCTTTTGAAATTTTTGGAGAATAAACATGCAGTGTTGTTCCTGTTTCACTTATACATTTAATTTCATGTTCAGCGGCTATTGGTGTGGTGAAAAACTGTCCTACTTTGAGTATCTGAGTTTCAGTTTTAAATCCTAGAACCGTTTTATTTTCAAATATTCCGTTTTCAATTAAAACAGAGCATTGACTGACTCCATGAGAATGCAACATTGAAATTGCCTCTTTTTGCCAAACACATCTAACGACCTCAAAGGCCTCAGTTTCAAACAAAACAGTTCTTGTATACTTGGCATCTCGTAGTGTTTCTGTCTCAAACATAAATAATTAAACCTTAACGAATTTTCTAAGCAATTGTTGAATAGAATATCGATTGTAGTAGAGTACAAACAAAGAACTACAAAAAACTAAAATTGCCAATCCAAAAAGTGATCCCCCATCATCTTGAACAACAATTCCTAAAACAAAGAGATGACTTAAAATGGCTCCTGCCATGATACCCAGTGCCAGCAGGGCTCCAAAAATTTGAGTGGCAGGCACAACTAATAAAATGCCTGCAAACAACTCGAAAACTCCGCTCGCGATTCGACCGAAAGGCTCAACACCCATTTGTGTAAAAATATAGACAGATTCGGGAGCCGCCGTGAACTTAAAGAAAAGTGTTTGCAGCAGGATTGTGGCTGCAAGAATTCTAGCTATCCAATTGATCTTATTCATATTTATTACTCTTTTGACTTTGCGACAACGGGCCAGTTTTGATTGGCTTTTAGGATTTGCTCTGGCTCGTTTTTAAGCCAATCTTTTTTGGCATCCCCTCGCCATCCCTTATAAAACAAATAAAGCTTACCATTCGTTATTCTGTAGTGGGTCGGATCTATATCAAACTTATACCCACCAGCCACCGCAGTAGCACACCAGCCTTCATACTGAGGCACGTAAGCTTCAGGTTGTGCTAAAAATAGAGTTTTGTTTTCTTCAGCACTAAATAAGTAGGTCAGCCCTTTATGCTCTGCCTTTATTTTACTTTCGCCCTTTATAGGCTGGTTTTTAAAGTAGCTCACAGGATCATATCCTTTCAGCATAACACCTTTTTCCAGATTCGCGGTGGATTGGGAAAAGGCCACCAATGGTAAGCAAAAGCTAAATAACAAGAATAATTGTTTCATAATTAAAAACCCCTTTATTTCTTGTAAGAGATTAAAAAGTTCGATTTATTACAGCTTCCATGTGGAATGAATTATTTTGGTCCTTATTTTTTGGAACATTCGTATTAGAGGACGTGGCCTTAGCCTCTATGATAACTCTCATTGCCCAGGAAAAAATCAGCTCTGAACTTGGTTTTTTAGCCTGTTTTTTGGGCATAAGCGTTGGGGATCTAGCGATTTATTATTTCGGCTGGTGGTTATCAAGCATAAAAAAAATTGAACACTATCCCCGATTAATGAAATTAAAACATAAAGTCCAATCTGTTCATCCTCGCTCCATGCTTGCGGCCGTATTTATCTGTCGCTTTGTACCAGGAACACGGGTCATCACCTATCTAGCTGCAGGATTTCAAAATTTTTCTCAAATATCTTTTTGGTTGATAACTGTGATTAGCGTGGGGGCATGGGTGGGAGTTGCTATGCTAGGAGCTCATTTTTTTGCTGTCTTTTTTATTAACAATCTATTGATTTCCATATTATTGGCTCTTTTGTTTCTGTTTGTCCTTAGAAAAATTTTTATTTTAGGCACGCAACCGATCAAGGCTCAGCAGTTTTTAAACAGCTATAGAAAGTATTTATCCTTCGAGTTTTGGCCTCCTTGGCTATTTTATCCTCCTCTTATTTTTTATATTATTTATCTCATGATCAAAAATCGTAGTATCACAGCTTTACTTGATGCCAATCCCCAAATCCTTTACGGCGGACTTTTAGGTGAATCCAAATGGGAATTCTATCAGCATATGTTAAATCACCCTTTTTCCCTGCCCACCTATAAAATTCATCAAACAAATAAAGAAGAATCAGTTGAGCAGTTATTAAAATCTAAACTTTTAAGCTATCCTTTTATTTTGAAACCTGACGTAGGCCAAAGAGGCTTTGCTGTTCGAATCATTCGTGATTCCTATCAGCTAAGTGAATACTTGAATCTTGCAAATTTTGATCTGATCGCACAAAAGTTTTGTTCTTGGCAGAATGAGGCTGGACTATTTTATATCCGCAAACCCAATCAAAATGTTGGCTTTATCTTTTCAGTAACAGATAAAACTTTTCCATTTATCACTGGTGATGGCAAAAGAACTATCGCCCAACATATTTTTGATGACCCCAGGGCTCGAATCATTTCTGAAACTTATCTTGAACGTGCCGGTGACCGGGCGAATGAAATATTAAAACAAAATGAAATCTACTACCTCTCTGAATGTGGGAATCATTGCCAGGGTGCTATATTTAAAAATGGAAAAGATTTAATTACCCCACAATTAACTTCAGCAATTGATGAACTGGCCAAGAAAATTCCTGACTTTTATTTTGGTCGATTTGACATTCGTTACGAATCGAAAGAAAAATTAATACAAGGCCTTGGCATTCAGGTCGTGGAAGTGAACGGGGCAGGTTCAGAGGCCACTCACATTTGGGATCCTCAAACGACCTATCTTGAGGCCTATCAAACGTTGATCACCCAGTGGAATTACTTGTTTGAAATTGGTCTGCTTGTTAGAAAACTTAACAAACAGAAGCAAAAAAATTCTTTATTCGGTTTGGCAAAAGCCTATTTTAACATGCTAACTCAGAAAAAAGATCTGCAAAGCTCGTCCTAGGTCGTGGTCAGAGTGACACCAATAAGATTGGCATGAATTTCGTATTACTCATTCCCAACAGGGGGCAATATGAAATCCATCACTTTAGTTTTAATCCTACTCAGTTCACTCTTAGCACACGGTCAAAGGTTTGGTCGGCCCGAGCGTCCAGAACGACCTGCACCTCCAGGACGGCAAGACCGTCTTGTGAATGTTTCTTTGGGAAGCGTTAGAACCAACAAGCTGATTACTGAAACCCATAGTTTTCAACCTCGAAATTGGAATGAGCGAATTTTTCGTCTCGAGATCGTAGCCATCAGAGGTACTGTGGACATTCAATCCGTCATCGTTATTTACCAAAATGGATATTCAGAAGAAATCCCAGCTTTCAGAGGAAATCTTTCTGATGGCAGAAAAATGTCCTCAAGAATTTATTCTGATTACGTTCGAGAAATCCGAGTTGTAGCAACGTCTGGTTTACTTGGATCTCGGGGTCAATTTGAAGTCATTGCTGGTGTGTTAAGATAATCAATTTTAGCCCAGGTCTATAAGAATCCTTTTGTTTAATGGTGGGCCTCATTTACAATGAAGGCTCAACAAACCAACAAAAGGATTTTTTCATGATGAAAGTTGTATTATTTGTACTTTTCTTATCAAAATTTGCAATGGCTGCTGATGGAAGCTCAGGCTGCGGACCTGGCTGGTATATTCTAAAAGATAACTCCTTATTATCATCGGCATTACGTTCAACCACAAATGGATTTTTAGCGCCAGTTGCCACTTTTGGTATGACCTCTGGTACTTCAAACTGTACAAAACACAAAATTGTGTTGAAAGAAAAAGAAAGTCTACATTTTGTCACTCACAATTATTTTGAGCTCAAATCACAAGTGGCTATGGGATCGGGAACTCACATCAGTGCTTTGTCACAAACGATGGGCTGTTCAGGTGTTAACCAACAAATGAATCAAAGCTTAAAAAATTCCTATTCAGAAATTTTTGATAATTCTAATAATGCGAATCCTGAAAAAGCATTAACAGAAATTTTTAAAGTTATTTTACGTAACCCTGAATTAGCTAAAAAGTGCGACTTTCCTCAGTTAGTTTAATCTTTATCTTTCAACTTTCTTGGGGTTCTGTTTTTACAGAACCCCAAATTTCAAGTCTCAAAAAATTATATCACTTCAATAATCCTTCAGGATCATCAGAATTTTTAGATCCTAGCTTTTATGTTCATGCCAATGGCAATAAAAACTTTGAGCTTGAGCTTCAAGCATTAGTTGAAGGTTTAGAAAAACCGTCAAGTGAAAATAGTGTGGCCTGCTTGTTTCCTGCTCGAAAAAAAAGAATTGAACAATTCTTAAATAAAAAATTTCCCAATCCACCGTGCCCAGAGCTTGATTATTGGCGAGCCAATTTGAAAAGTACCCATATTAGCTTATTATTTTCAGGGGCCTACTCACAAAACCCTGCATCGCTTTTTGGTCATACACTATTTCGTATTTCAAACCGTGAAGACCCTAAACGAACTTCCGCTTTACTTAGTTATGCAGTTGGATTTTTAGCTTCTACAGGAGAGGATGGAGCCTTAAGTCGAATTCGCAAAGGACTCACTGGACAGTATCCAGGATACTACAACCTTGAACCCTTTTATATTAAACTAGGTCTGTATAATAACTCTGAATCTCGAGATATATGGGAAGTGGATCTTAATTTTTCTCAAACAGAGGTTGATTTTTTTATCGATCATCTTTGGGAAATTTCTAGATATTCTAAACCCTATTATTTTATCAAAAGAAATTGTTCATTTCATTTACTCCGTGTTGTTGAAGCCATAAGGCCTGATTTAAACCTTGTGCAAAACCATGGCTTTGAAACCCTTCCCCATGAAAGTGTTCGAACTCTTATAAATGCAGGGCTGACCAACGAAAATAAACGATTTTACATGTCCTTAAAACGAAAAATGATTCTTTTGCTGGAAAAAATGAATGCATCGCAAATGTTTCAATTTAAACAAAGTCAAAAAAGTCTTCAATCACTTGATACAACTGTTGATCCTCTTGTCTTGGATGCCCTTATTTATCACTGGCAAATGGTTAACTATCAAAACAATGCAAAATTAACAGAATCACAAAAAAAATTAATGGATCTTACACTTAATAAAAGAGCTCTAGTGCCAATTGCATCTGATCACAACCAATTGGTTTCCCAAGATGTAGGTCCTTTAGCGCCCTATGATGGACATCTTCCACAACAGATCAAATTGGGTGTCACCGATAAAAATTCCAGTTGGTTAAGCTATCGACACGGTGTACATGGATTTAACCAAAGCTCTATGGGATTTGATGATTTTTCGTCCATCGAATATTTAGGGTTAAAATATCAAGTACAAAATAATGATTTACAAAATAAACAGTATCAAATTTTATTAGCTGATATCAGGTCTTTTGAAACAACAGAAACTTTTGAAACGAAAAAATCCTGGATGATAAGCACAAAACTGAATAGTCGAAGTTATTTTTTAAATAACCTTTCAGATTACTTTTCCGCTAAGGCTGGACTTGGATTTTCAAAAAAATATCAATCTACTTTGCTCTATTCATTAATATTAGCTGATGCTGAAATCGGTATTGAAAACAAATATGTCCACAATCTACGCCCCGGCTTACTGATGGGTTTAAGATCTGAAATTGGTTTAGCACGAATGATACTTGAAGCTGAGATCTATCAAAAGGAAACCATTTGGAAGATAGATTTGGGTTACAATTGGACAAGACAGCTGGCTTTTTATGTCAGTTACCAACTTGATTTATTACTTAATAAAAATTCTTTGCAGTTTATTGTGGAATCAAATTTCTAGGTGTTTGAATAAATAAATAAAATGATGTGTCCATATACTTATGCAGAAAAAAGTACCTGGATTCAGGCTCTTTTAATTTGCGCTCTATGCTGTTAAGGCTAACAAATTTAATGCAATCGGCATCTAGAATTTTTTTATTCATACAACTTTCAGGGATGGGCTCGACCCGATCAAAATTCACCCAATCGACTTTAACAAAGTTGTTCAATTTTTCTTCATCAACTTTTGAAAATATCCAACAAGGCTTCGGACATGTTTCTATGGGTTGACCAGCACTTAGAACATTCACATTTTTTTGAAAAATTTTTTGATACTCCTGAAGAATTTGCTTTTCGAGTAACTGACTTTCAGTATTTTCAGGATCTAAATTCCAAATCACGTAATCAGTGCTTTGAAACTCTGGAAACATTCTTAATGCTAAATGCCTAGATACAGGTTCAAAATTTTCTTGAATAACAGTGGGCTTTATCAATGGCTGTGGGCGAATAATAACTCCACGCTTAACAATCACCAGAAGTAGAATCGAAATCACAATAAAACTAACACCAAAAGCCCAAAATATTTTTTTCATAAATTACAACTCCCAGTCTTCGCGCCGTAAAGCCGGAAGACCATGTTTTTTTCTTGCCTCATCACAACGCGGCCTGTGAACACCGTGCTCGTAGGAAGCCGCAAAGTTTCGACAAGGTGATGGTCTGTTTTCATAAATTGAGCACTTGACCCACTCACCCACTTTTCCACCAAGCCCTGCACATTTTGGATTGTGCTTGCTATCCGTTCCCTTCATCACTCGGTAATGCCCCGACCCTTCTTCCCAAAATTCCTGCGGTACTGCATGAACACTATCTTTCTTCTCTGCTTCTCTCCAGTAAAAGGAAACTCGGTAAGAAGAACAACAAGCTCCACATTTTTGACAAGGATGAACTGGCATTACTCAGAGACCGTTGGAAGCTGCTTTCTATTCCATTCGATCATTCCACCTATCATGTTATAGGATGAAGTTATGCCAAGTTGTTGGCTGACCATGGTCGCCTGACCCGAACGTCCACCACTGCGACAAACAAATATTACTTTTTTTGATTTTTCCAAATTTTCTAAGTAATTCATAAGATCAGGACCAAGAGTGACAAGCTTGGCCCCATCGATGTGACCCAGTTCTCCGTTAAATTCTTCAGGAGTTCTTACGTCTACCAAAAGGAACTGGTTTTTTACCTCAAGAACAGTTTGAACTTCTAATTCAGGAATTCCATTTTGCTGAATGACTTTCATTTTTCATAACTCCTTTGCAGAGTTATGACTTAGAACTGAAGTCCAAACTCTGCATCTTCATTTGTATACCTGGAAGGATACTCATTTAACTCGTCGTAATCACGACAAGGCGATCCATAATCATCACAGGAATACCATGATCTACGATTTTCGAAGCGATTTCCATGAGTAGGATCCTGTATATCCACACGAACACTTATCAAAGAGCTGCAAACGGGTTGTCCATTGCGATTAAAGCCCTTACAGCTGGCATAAAGCTTAAGACCCGTAGGTTGATCCACTTGCTCGCAGCGTGTGCCGCGGCATAAGTATTCAGCAAATCCATACTGAAACCTTTCAGTTCCCAATTGATCAATGTAATAGCGCCTTAATTTAACCAAATTGCCACGCTTTTCGATCAATTCAGGCTTTGTTTGTGCCAAAATCTTGTGTTTAAAAGCGTCATTAAATTGAACTTTCGGAACCTTTAACTTTACAGCAGAAACAGATGTTAAACTTATGAACACCATTGAAACAATCAACCCTAATTTAGCTCTCATATCGAATACTCCCATGTTAGAACCACCGTGGTGCGTAGTTGCAAAGCCCGGACCGATCTTTTATATCTAAAACATGAATCAATTTCTAAAAACCTATCGTCACACCGTTATCATTCTTCTTATGGCTGCTGTTGCTTTTCCCTTCCTTTGGATTTTAAAGCCCTTCTGGATAACAATTATTTTAGGACTTGTTTTTGCTGTGGCCATAGCACCAGCACTGGATTTTGTTGAACGTAAATTAAAAGGTCGAACCAATCTGTCTTTATTTTTACTCCTAAGCGGTATGACCCTTTTATTTATTATTCCCTTTGGACTCACCTTAATAAAAGGGACGCAGACTTTGCGAGCACAACTCGATCTCTATAACAACGAAGAATCCATTCAACAATTTAAACAGTATCAAGAAGGCTTGCTTGCAAAAATTGATATCTTTCAAAATTATGGAATCGATACTCAAGTTATTAATGAACAACTGTGGGGACTCGTGCAAAAAACAGGTGGAATTTTAACAGCTGTGTTTAGTGATGCTGTGACCAAAATTCCAGAATTACTCCTTATGTTTTTTGTTCTTATTTTATCAATCATTTCTTTTTTACTCATGAGGAAATCCTATTACACTACAATAGAAAAAATTGATTGGCTCTCTCAAGAGGGTCTTCACAGGCTAACAAATACTTTTGTCAATTGCTGTCGCTCTGTTGTCCTAAGTTCATTTATTACCGGATTTGCACAGGCTTTATTAACCGCACTGGGTGCCGTCATTTTCACTGATTATCAATTTTTATTGGTCTTTTTTATAACCTTTTTATTATCTTTCATTCCTGTGATTGGCGCAGGACCTGTTTCCTTAGTTATGGCTCTTATAGCGATTGCAGATTCGAACTGGTTTTCTGGTATTGGACTGTTCGTTATCGCAGGCCTAGCTTCAGTTTTGGATAATATTCTTCGTCCTATTTTACTAGCTGGTAAAACTCAAATCCCTTCTATCTGGGCTTTGTTTTGTACGATTGGTGCTATTATAGTATTTGGACTTCCAGGATTATTTGTGGGACCACTGATTGGGGCATTAGCCTTTGAATTACTTCCCATATTAGCTGATGAGTATTAAAAATTAAGTGAAGTTCCCACAAGCATAGTAAAGATATTTTGTCTTTTTGTAATGACGGTATAATCATTAAAATTCTTTTGTAATGATCGCCCTGATCCACCTGTGTAGTAACCACCAAATGTGTAGGCGATTTTCTTATCACTGATAAATACAAAATTAGTACTAAATCCTAACATGTCCACATGATCTTTTTGATTCCTTAAAAGACTTGGGTTGGGATCAGGATGAGCTGAAAAATTTGTAAAAATCCCAGCTCTTAACTTCAGCCAATCTCTAAATGTATTTTCAAATCCCAAGGATGTATTAACCACTGAATCCATATGTACCAATGTGGAATCAGTGCGATTTTTAAGATCATAAAAGCGCAGTCCCTCGTGAATATGAATGTCCCAAGCCATTTGAAGCGATGATGAGATTTGATAAGACAATCCCAAATTCAGCCTCGCTGGAATAAACACCTGGCTTTTTAAGCTTTCGGATTCAGGAGCTTGCAAAGTTACACTACCACCAGACGCTGAAATCAAAGTTTCTTTAATTCCTGCAGAGCCATTGATAACCAGAGGTGTCCACCTCAAAGAGGCTCCAAGACCTAATTTGTCGTTCAATTGATGATAAATTCCTAAGATTGTAACGATCGCGTTTTCTTTAATACTTCGGTCCTCTGATCGATACTCAAGCTCTGTCGCACTAGGAACATCTCTTTCGATCTCTTGCTGGGAAAAATTTCTGGCCGTATAGTAGGCAGTCAAACCCCAAAATGTTTTTTCATTCCATTGATTGGATAAGCTTGCGCCGACCCAAAGAGATTCATCTGTAAAATTCATATTTTTTGTTTCAGTGCCTGATGAAAAAACACGACCCGAGAACTGATCATAATCCGGGGTTACAATTGATAGGGCCAATTTATAGCCTTCATAATCGATCACTTGACCTGTGGCTGAAGGAAGTGAGCGAAAATATCCTTTGTTCACTCGCAAAGGAGCCGCCAGTAAATCTTCTTTTTGATTAAAGACAGTATCAAATTTTTTATAAATTCCCACAGCTGCAGAAAAAGAGGAACCCTTTAGATTGGACAGCAATGCAGGATTATAAAATGAAGCCGATGATACGTCACCTTGAATGGCAGTCCCTGCGCCCGATAGACCTGCTGCCAAATCACCGATTAAAATCGAATTATGATTGGAATAGGCCGCCCACAAATGGGGACTGAATAATAAAAAACAAATCAGTCTTTTCAAAGTTTAAGCTCGGTTATAATCATCAGAGTAGCGAACGATGTCGTCTTCACCGAAATAAGTACCTAATTGGACTTCAACAAATTCTAAAGTTTTATCACTGTTATTGCGAATTCTGTGCTTGGCCCCCATAGGAATAAAAACGTGGGATCCGGCCTTCACAGGAATCACATCATCATTCAAAACCACTTCACCTTGACCTTTGGTTATAATCCAGTGCTCAGCCCGTTTGGCATGGGATTGATAGGAAATTTGAGAATGGGCCCAAACTTGAATCACTTTTGATTTAAAATCATCTGTGTTTTTTAAAATCTCGAAATGACCCCAAGGCCGCTCTTCAGAGGAAGTATCCTCTGAAAGTTTTGATTTTTTTTGATTGAGCTGATCCACGATCTCTCGCACTTTTTGCGATGACCCCTTAGAGGCAATCATCAATGTGTCAGGCGTATCGACGACAATTAAATTATCCACATCAACCAAAGCCACTTCACGTCCGGTTTGAGAAAATACGAAATGCTGGGGCTCTGATTTTGTTGATAAAACTTCAGTCCCTTTTGCATTCAACCCTAAAGCCATAAAATGTTCGGCCACGGCATCCCAACTTCCCACATCGTTCCAACCCAAATCCACCGGTACAACCGCTAATTCATTGTCATTCAATTTTTCCATGATGGCATAATCAAGACTGATATTAGGCATTTTTTCATAAATTTCTGCCATGTTCGACAGATCTGATTTTAGTTGATTTGCCACTTTCCACATTTCGTTTTGAAACTTTTCAAAACACTGTAAAAAGGTTTTAGCTTTCCCAACAAAAATACCGGCATTCCATAAATACTCTTGAGTCAGTAAAAACTTTTTTGCTTTTTCTAGATCTGGCTTTTCATGAAACTGAACAACGCCAAAAACTTCAGAACCTGATTGAAGACTTTTTTTATTTTTTTGGATGTATCCATAACCAGTCTCGGGATAAGTGGGCCTCACCCCCAAAGTAACAAGCCTACCTGAATCTCCGACAGAACTTGCCAGATTGACTGCGCTTAAAAATTCTTCTTCATCTTGAATCAAATGATCAGCTGGAAAAAATCCCACACTCTCGTTTTCTAAACCCATTAATTTTAACCACTGGCAGGCCACTAAGACGGCAGGGCCCGTGTTTTTAGCTTTAGGCTCATAGATCACTTGTTTCACTGAAACCTTTGATTTTTTGATATGAATTTCAGTTAGGGTTTTAAGATCCTGACCTGTGACAAGAACAGGGGATCCTAGCTGAGCCACTCGCTTCAGAGTTAAATTTTGTAGCGAATCATTAAAAATTTCACAGAATTGCTTAGGAAACTTACGTCTTGAAATCGGCCAAAGTCGTGTGCCACTGCCACCAGATAGAACTATTGGTATCACGCTGAATATCTCCCTCAAAAATAAATTAGAGCTTGTAAAATAGCCACACTCTCTGTCGCTTCCAAGCAACAAAGATGATTCGTATTGTCATGTAGACCTCGAGCCAAACTCTTGGCATACTAATGCTTCTTTACCAGGAGAACAAAATGTCTTCGATCCCATTTATCGATTTAAAATCACAGTACAACGCTCTTAAAACTAATATCGATTCTCGAATCATGAAGGTTCTCGAATCGGGGGCATACATCGGTGGGCCTGAAGTGGCAGAACTTGAAAAAAAATTAGCCGAACATACGGGTGTTAGTCATGTGCTAGCCTGTGCTAGCGGAACAGATGCACTTCTTATTCCTATGATGGCACTTGGCATTGGCCCAGGTGATGAAGTGATCACCACTGGATTTTCTTTTATCGCGACTGCTGAAACAATAGTACTTGCTGGCGCTAAACCAATTTATGTTGATATCGACAAAAGAACTTACAACATTGATCCTGTTGCCATCGAAAAAGCGATCACCCCTAAAACCAAAGCGATCGTTCCTGTATCTTTGTACGGACAAGTGGTCGACATGGATGAAATTATGGCCATTGCAAAAAAACACAACCTCTATGTTCTCGAAGATTTGGCACAAAGTTATGGCGCACGCTACAAAGATAAAAAAAGTGGATCCTTTGGAATTGCCTCTGGAACCAGCTTTTATCCTGCAAAACCATTAGGTTGCTACGGTGACGGCGGAGCTATTTTCACCAATGACGCCAAACTAGCAGTCGCTATGAAAGAAGTGCGCGAACACGGCTCTGAAAAGAGATATTACCACACAAGACTAGGCGTGAATGGCCGCTTAGATACTATTCAGTGCGCAATTTTGCTGGCAAAATTGGAACGCTACGATTGGGAACTGGAACAACGCCAAAGAGTGGCAGATCGATACAATCAGGCGTTTTCAGAAATCAAAGCTCCTCAATTCACCACACCTTATATTAAACCTGATAGAAACTGTGCTTGGGCCCAATACACTTTAACCGTTGAAAACAGGGCTGAATTTCAAAAGAAGCTACAGGATAAGGGTGTCCCTACCTCGGTTCACTACCCTATGACCATGGCCGATCAACCCTGGTACAAAGAGCACACAGCAGGGGCCACAGCGAATATCCCCAATGCTCGTTGGGCGGCGGACCACGTCGTGAGCTTACCGATGTTTCCTGATATGACAAATGACATTCAGGACCGAGTGATCGAAGCCGTCATTACTGCTTTAAAATAAAGGAAGATAAAATGCATCAATTCCATCCGCTTAAAAAACCTGTAGTTCTTCAGCAAGGATCTCACAAGATCACATGGGGCGATGGTAAAAACTTTGTGCTTTTTGCAGGTCCTGACATCATTGAAGATGAGGGCCTTGTGATGGAAGTCGGTCATGAATTGAAACGTGTGACCACGAAATTAGGTATTCCTTGGATTTTAAAATGCTCTTTTGATAAAGCCAACCGCCAAAGTCTTAAAAGCTTTCGCGGTCCCGGTACTGGTTCCGCTCTCAAATCTTTAGAAAAAATAAAGACCCAGCTTGATTGTTTACTTCTGACTGACATTCACGAAACCATTCAGGTCGAACCCACTGCTGAAGTGGCAGACGTTTTACAAATCCCTGCCTTTTTAAGTCGACAAACAGACCTGATGGTAGCGGCTGCAAAAACAAACCGTGTGATTCATATCAAAAAAGGACAATTCTTAGCCCCCTGGGACATGAAAGCTATCGCTCAAAAAGCGGTGGAAACAGGAAATGACAAACTTCTTCTTTGCGAGCGAGGAACCACTTTTGGCTATAACCGCTTAGTTAATGATATGACAGGACTTGTGGAAATGCGCGCTCTTGGCTTTCCCGTTATTATGGATGTGACTCACTCCACTCAGTTACCAGGCTCCACTGGCGAAAGCAGCGGAGGTCGCTCAGAGATGGTGGCCCCTCTTGCACGAGCAGCACTGGCCGTCGGAGTAGACGGAATTTTTCTTGAAACTCACCCCAATCCTGCAGCCGCACTTTGTGATGGACCTACTTCTTTGCCACTTAAAGATTTAGAACCTTTGCTTCAACAACTCATGAAAATTTGGAAAGTTCACTCGGCGTGAATTTTAAAAAACACGCCATGACTTTTCTAAAGCTCAGCTTTTCTGCTGGGCTTGTCTACTGGCTGATTTCCACAGATCGATTCAAACTCAGCGAACTCGAAAACTTCTTAACCCCTCCCAATCTCTTGATTGCCTTTATACTAGTGGGTTTAGGCCTTCTCATTATGACTGAAAGGTGGCGTGGATTGATTCAATCTCAAGGCTACAGCTTAAGTCGCTTAGAAATTATCAGACTGAATCTTATTGGTTTGTTTTTTAATTTTGCTGTACCAGGCGGTGTGGGCGGTGATGTGATTAAAGCCCACTATCTTCAAAAAGACTTACAAATTCCCAGAGCTGTTTCCTACTCAAGTGCACTCATGGATAGGATTTCAGGGCTTTACACATTTGTTTTATTAGCTCTTTCCGGTCTGATATTTGAAATTTTTTATCTCAAGGTCAGTAACTCCACTTTGAATCAACTTCTGTTCTGGGTCTGCTTTATATTTTTAGGGATGACGACATTTTTTGTAGGCCTAAAGTATTTTAAAACCACCGAGCTTCAAATGAGCGATAGTGGTATTAAAGGAAAATTTTTTAGATTTAGTTTTGCCTGTAAAGGCTTTGTACAAAATCCTAAAATTTTGTTGATCGCAATTTTCACAACCGTGCTGGCACAAAGCACGACTCTTTTATTTTTTAATTGGTTTATCGAGACTGTGATGAACGAAACCGTCAGTGGACCGCTATTATTTTTCGTAGTCCCGTTGGGTTTTATGCTGATGGCCATTCCCATCACTCCAGCTGGAGTGGGCGTAGGACAAGCGGCTTTTTATTTTTTATTTCATACTTTTTCAGAAGGAAAAATTAATTCTGGATCCAGTGTGATAACAGCTTTTCAGCTGATGCTTTTTGCTTGGGGCCTGGTCGGATCCTACTTCTATCTGACAAAAAAAAATCGCTCTCACATATCTGCTGAAATTTAATTAAGCAAATCCCCACTTGCGTTTTATGTATTGAAAGTCTTCTATTTTTTATTTCGGTACTGAATATGTCCCGATTCCACCAAAGCTTTTTCAGTCAAAAAACAAATCGTGTGGTAAATTGCAATGTGACACTCTTGAATCCGAGCCGTGTGGACTCCAGGAGCTAAAATCACAACATCAGCAAGATTTTGTTTTTGAGCCTCACCACCTTCTTTTCCAGAAAGCAAAATAGACTTCACACCTTTTTCTCGGCACATTTTAAAAGCTCTTAGTAAGTTCTCTGAATTTCCCGAAGTTGTAATCCCTAGGAACACATCTTGAGGCTTCATCAAGCCTTCCACTTGCCTAGAAAAAATTTCGTTGTAGCCGTAATCATTTCCAACTGCAGTTAAAAGTGATGAGTCCACTGTCATGGCATAAGCCGGCAATGGGGTCCGATCAAGAGCTAGCTTTCCCACCATTTCGGCTGCGATATGTTGAGCATCGGCTGCTGATCCACCATTTCCGGCTATAAACAACGCGCCTTTGTTTTGATAAGAATGAATGATCATCTCGGCGGCTTTCACAACTTGAGATTGGACTAAAGCGTTCTCTGCTAAGATTTTAAAGGTTTCAAAAGATTCTTGAAAACTACTTTTAACATATGCACCGTGATCCATATTCAATGCCCTCACAACTCTATTTTCAAATTTAATACAGCCTCTAAGAATCTACAATGTGACTCGCCACGCAAACTAGATGAAAACGGTGATCTTAAAACACATTTTGCCTATCATACTTTTCATTGCCAATCGTAGTTGCCACTGCCAATCATGACTGCTACTGCCAATCATGATTTTTACTCGGAGGAATCCATGACTTTACTTCTCAAGCAAATTTTTGCCTTTTTAAGGCTGCTTAATTCCGACACTGGAACAGAGCAATTGGCAGCCGGCCTAACCATGGGACTCTTTCTGGGCTTCTCCCCCTTTTTATCGCTTCAAACCCTCCTATTTTTGTTTGTTCTTTTCTTCTTCCGTATCCAAATCGGTGCAGCTTTCCTAGGTGCTTTCTTTTTCAAGTTTGTCGCTTTCCTTGCAGATCCCTTGGCTGACATCCTTGGCCGAATCGTACTTGAAGCAGAGGCTTTACGAAGTCTTTGGGTGACCCTCTACAATATGCCGATTATTCCAATGACACGATTTAATAACTCGATCGTCATGGGGTCTTTCTTAGCAGCTCTCGTCCTTTGTGTGCCCACCTACTTTGCATTCAAGTCTCTCATTCTCAAGTACCGAGCCACAGTGGTGGCTCGAATTAAAGAAACCAAAATCTGGAAAGCTATTACAGCCACCAAGTTTTATAATTGGTACATTAGCTACGACAAACTCTACGGGGCACAATAATCATGGAGCAAAATAATATGAAAGAAAAAAAAGGCCTTGGTAAAATCATTCGTTTTGAAGCGATTATCCCTTTTACAATTATTATTTTATTGATCGTTCTTTATACAAAATTCTTCTTTGATTCTCATATGAAATCGGCCCTCGAGTGGGGAATGACAAAAGCTTTGGGTGCAGAAGTTAATATTGCTAGTTTTCAAACAAAAATTTCTGATCTATCGCTCAAAATACAAAAAATTGAGATCACTGATGCTCAGGCACCTCATCAAAACTCCATTCAAATCGGAGAAATTCGATTTTCTGCTCTTTGGGATGCAATTCTTCGTGCCAAGTTAGTCGTTAATGAAGCTGCCATCGAGCAAATTGAATTTTCAGTGCCACGAAAAAAGCCAGGCTACGTAGCGCCACCGACTTCTTCAGAAGAAGAAGGACCTAGTGCCATGGATAAAATTAAAGACCAAGCTTTGGACGCCACCCAAAAGAAATTTAGCAATAATGTTTTAGGCGACGCCGCTTCTTGGCTTGGCAATCCTGATCAAGATCCCCTGGAAGGGATAAAAGGATCAGTTCAATCAAAAGCTCTGATCGAAGCTTTCGAGAAAGAAATCGAATCAAAGAAAAAGGGTTGGGAAAAAAGATTTGCTGAGCTTCCTAAGCCAGAGGAGTTCAAAGCCTTAGGCGACCGAATGGGCAAAGTGAAAACATCTAATTTTAAAAACCCAGGCGAACTTGCATCATCACTTCAAGAGCTTGATAAAATTGTCAAAGAGGCCGACAAAAAATACAAAAGTATCGACGGTGCAAATAAAGACTTAACAAGCGACTTAAAAAGAATCGACAGCGAAATCAAATCCATTGAATCCCAAGTTAAAAACGACATTAAAGATCTAGAAAATAGAATCAAACTTCCAAAGCTAGACGCTCAATCACTGGCCACCTCTGTATTCATGGGCTATTTAAGTCCGTACAAGGATCAAATGCTTAAATATAAAGCCATGGCCTTAAAGTACATGCCTCCTAACTTAAAGAAAAAGGGAGGAAATGAGCCTGACCCCTCGATGCAACCTAGGCCTCGTGCCAATGGAGTGTCTTACGAGTTCGGTAAACCCATGGCCTACCCACTTGTATGGATCAAAAAAACTCGTATTACATCGCAAGCTGGAAGCTCACCCTACTCTGGCAATATTGAGGGTGAAATTCGTCACATCTCAACTAACCAGCTTTTGACTAATGAACCCATTGTAGCGGATTTAAAAGGCAACTTCCCAGCCTCACAAGTCGAAGGATTTCGAACTCAACTCACTTACGATAACAGAAAAGCTGAAAGCCTTGTCGATTTTCAACTCGCAGTGGCCTCATACAAAGTTCCCGCACCAAAAACACTACTTGAAACAAAAGATATTAATTTAGTTTTAAATGAATCCAATGCCCGGCTTAATCTAGGACTGCAACTCATTGACCTAAAGGCCTACACTCTCAATATTCAAAATGATCTCACCTCAGCTCAATTTGCCGTCACAGCACCTCAAAAAATAGTGAAAGAAGTTTTTGAGAGCGCTTTAAGTTCACTTCCAGAAATTACTTTAACAGCAAAAGCCAAGTCTCAATTACCCAATTTTCCATTAAATATTGATTCCAATTTAGGTCGTGAGCTGGGTAAGGCTTTTGAGAAGGAACTCAAGGCTCAAGTCGACAAAGCAAAAAAAGCGCTCCAAGAACAAATTGATCGGGAAATTTCAAAAAACAAAGCGGCACTTGATAAACAGATCAATGAATTTAAATCTCAAATTCAAGGTCGACTGGATAGCCTGAAAAACCAAGCAGAGGGGCAAAAGAAACAAGCAGAAAATCAGATCAAAAGCTCTCAAAAATCATCTGAGAATAAGGCTAAAGAGCAGATTGGAAAAGAAGCCGAAAAAGCCCTAAAAAAACTTTTTGGTAAATAATTGGACTATTTTTTTTCTGATGATTTTTCAAAATCTTTTATCATTATTTCGAAGTAGGACTTAGCATCTTCAGTTGTCCAATCAATGGCACCAGATATCTTTTTAACCATTTTTTTATCCTGATTATAGATATAACTTTCAGGCAGCTTATTTACGTTCCAGCGCTTTATAAACTGCTTTTCAGAGTCCCATACGATATTAAAATGATTGGCCTTTAATGCCTCAGGAAATGACTTCAGAAAAACATTCATCTCTTCTTGATTCGAGTCTCCTGATATTGCCATTATAACAACTTTACCGTTAAACTGATTCGAAAGATCAATAAGTTGAGGAAACTCATCCACACAGGGAGCACACCAAGAGGCCCAAAAGTGCATGATATAAATCTTATCATCGCTTGCATTGAACTCAAATTTTTGGCCTTTGATATCTGATATTTTTGTTCCGATGAGAGACTCAATGCTAAGTGACTTTTCTGTGACTCGCCCTGAGAGCTGACTGCTTGGAGATTTTAGCCAATAGAACAAAGCTACTGAGGCAATAATAATGGGTAATAATATTATGAGTGGTCGAATATAAATTTTAGACATATTCGAATTCTCTCACAATTCCATGCCTTCAAAAAGAAAAAAGGCCTGATTTTCATCAAGCCTTTTCATAAATTTTTTGTCTGAAAGATTACAAATAAAGTAGACTTGCACTAGGCTCTAGAGACTGTACGTGCCTTTTTCTTTGCTTTCTGAGTTTTCTTCTTTTTGTTAGCAACCAAAGTCGTCACTGCTTTTTTAGCCTTCGCCTTAGCTTTTGCTGCCGTTTTAGCTTTATCTGTAGATTTTGAACCTTTAGTATCTTCAGACTCGTTGGAGCCTTTAGTTTTAAAGTCATAGTCTACAAATTCGATGAACGCCATTTCAGCTTGATCACCAGGTCTACGACCAATCTTGATGATACGAGTGTATCCACCAGGACGGCTTTGGAATCGCTTTGATAAATCATCTACGATAGTTGTCATAGCATCTTTATTTGCAATTCGAGCCAAGATCACACGACGAGTCGCTACATCACCTTTTTTTCCAAGTGTAATGAGCTTTTCAATGTGTCTTCTGAGTTCCTTAGCTTTATCAACAGTCGTTTTGATGCGACCGTGTTCAACTAAAGAAGTCATCAAACCTCTTAACAAGGCTCTTCGTGGCTTTGCTGTTCTACCAAAATGTTTAACTCTTCTTCTATGGGACGACATATATTACCTCAAAAAAATTATTGTGGCTGCTGTTCTCGTTTAGAGATCTGTGGAGCCGTGTTGGGATCCCATCCTACTGGTGGCCATCCGTCGATTTTCATTCCAAGACCTAATCCCATTTCAGTCAAAATTTCTTTGATTTCATTCAAAGATTTACGACCGAAGTTTTTAGTCTTGAGCATCTCAGCTTCAGAGCGAACGACAAGTTCACCGATAAAGCGAATGTTAGCATTTTTTAAGCAATTGGCTGAGCGAACAGAGAGTTCTAAATCATCGACTGATCTAAACAAATTGTCGTTTAGCTGTGGAGAAGATGGATCACGCTTTTCTTCTTGAGGCTCCATCTCTTCATCAAATGTAAGGAAAATCTGAAGTTGTTCTTTCATGATTTTTGAAGCCAAAGAAATTGATTCTTCAGGCTTTAAAGATCCGTCCGTCCATACTTCAAGTGCTAATGCATCGTAATCAGTTCTTTGACCAACACGTGCATTGGATACACTGTAGTTCACTTTTCTGATTGGACTAAAAAGTGAATCCACACCAATGAATCCAACTGGAAGGTCAGTTTCACGGTTTTCAACAGGAACGTAACCACGACCATAAGCCACGATAATTTCAGCACTGAAATTTCCGTTAGACCCTAAAGTTGCAATATGTTGATCCTTGTTGAGGATTTCGATTTTATCGCTAGTTTGAATATCACCTGCAGTTACTTTACCAGGACCGTTTTTCACGATTCTTAAAGTAACAGGCTCAGAAGTGTACTGCTTAAATCGAACTTCTTTTAAGTTCAAAATAATATCAGTTACGTCTTCGAGAACATCAGGAATAGTCGTGAATTCATGAAGAACACCTTCGAAGCGTACTGCAGAAATTGCAGAACCCATCATTGAACTCAGTAAAATTCTTCTTAAAGAGTTACCGAGAGTCACACCAAAGCCACGCTCAAGTGGTCTGATAACAAAACGACCGTAATCGTCTCGGATAGTCTCTTTGTCGACCTCAAAACCTTTTGGTTTAATGAGATCTCTCCAGAATTTATAATAATGTTCTTGCATATCTTTAGCCCCCGGCTTTTTAAAATTTATCGAGAGTAGTACTCAACAATCATGTTTTCTTCAGATGGAACTGTTATTTCTTCACGAGATGGAAGATCCTTCACAAGTCCTTTAAATTGACCGTGATTAGCTTCTAACCATGAAGGCATAGTTCGTCTGCTAACTGCTTGGATGGCAGAAAGAACACGAGTGTGTTGGCGTGATTTTTCACTTAGTTCAATTTGATCACCTTTTTCGACTAACAAGCTAGGAATATTAGCTTTTTTGCCGTTAAGGAGAACGTGATTATGCTTTACCAATTGGCGAGCTTCTCTGCGTGAATTTGCATAACCTAAAGTGTAAAGGACATTATCAAGTCTCATCTCTAGGTTTCTTAGAAGAGCCATTCCTGTTAAGTCCTTAGACTTTGTAGCGTCATGAAAATAGCGACGGAATTGCTTTTCAGATAGACCGTACCATCTTTTGGTTTTCTGTTTTTCGCGCAATTGAAGAGCAAAGTCAGAAAATTTAATCCTTTGCTGACCGTGCTGTCCTGGCGGATAGGGACGTCTTTCGAAAGAACACTTATCAGTGTAGCAGCGGTCACCTTTAAGAAATAACTTTGTATTTTCTCTTCGGCAAAGCTTGCAAACACTTTCATTAATACAGCTCACACTAAACTCCTCTTAATTAATTAAATTCTGCGTCTTTTGGGAGGTCGGCATCCGTTATGAGGAATGGGAGTGATATCTTTCATAGAAAGCACTTTCAAACCAACACCAGCTAACGCACGAATTGCGGGCTCACGACCAGCACCAGGACCAGTAAGATAAACATCTACAGATCTCATGCCTGCTTCCATAGCCTTCTTCGCAGCATCCTCAGCAGCCATCTGAGCAGCGAATGGTGTACCTTTTCGACTTCCTTTGAAGCCTAAGTGACCTGCAGAGGACCAGGACACGGTATCACCCTTTGGATCTGTCATCGTGATGATAACATTTCCAAATCCAGCTTGAATATAGCAATTTCCCTGTGGGACATTTCTTTTAACTTTTTTCTTATTTACTACTTTTTTTTCCATGTTCATAAAAAATCCTTAATTCCTTATCGTGGATTAGACAGCTTTTTTCTTATTAGCGACTGTCTTCTTAGGACCTTTACGAGTCCGTGCGTTTGATCGAGTATTTTGACCACGAACCGGTAAACCTTTTCTATGGCGAATTCCACGATAGCAATTGAGATCCATTAGTCTTTTAATAGATAAGCCCACTTCACGGCGCAAATCCCCTTCAATCTTGAAGTTTTGCTCGATGTAAGCTCTGATTTTTGCAACCATATCATCAGTCAGGTTATCTGTTCTGAGTGATTCATCGATGTTCGCAAACTTACAAATTTCTTTAGCTCTTGGACGTCCAATACCAAAGATATAAGTAAGAGCTATTTCAACACGTTTGTTCCGGGGTAAATCTACTCCTGAAATACGAGCCATTTTTTAACCCTGCCTTTGCTTATGTTTAGAATTTTCGCAAATAACACGAATAACGCCTTTGCGCTTAATGACTTTACACTTATTACATATTTTTTTTACAGAGGGCCTGACTTTCATCTTTCACCTTCATGGAAACTGCGAGCGTCGGAAATTAACATTAGAAAAAGGGTCTGTCTACAAAATCATTAAATCTTTTATTGACTTGTATACACTCTCTTCGTCTCTGTCTCCGTCCACCTCTGCATATTGTCCTGTTTGTTTAAAGTAACTTTTCAAGGGCATTGTAAATTCCTCATATGTTTTGAGTCTATTCGCAATAACCTCGTCCTTATCATCATTTCTTTGCACTAACTCACTTGCACATACATCACAAATTCCTTCTTTTTTAGAAGGTTTTGAGACTATGTGATACACTGCTCCACAGGACTTGCAAACTCTTCTTCCAGTTAACCTGGAAAAAAGTACATCAAATGGAACATGAAGGAAAACTGCTTTTTGAATCTCAAGCCGCAATCCCTTTAATAACTGTCCCAGAGCATCAGCCTGGATTACCGTTCTTGGAAATCCATCTAAAATAAATCCAGGCCCCTTACCAACAACAACTTCTTTGACCAATCCAATAACCAGCTCATCTGGAACAAGCTCACCTTTATCAATAAAGGATTTTGCTTTAACTCCGAGGTCAGAACCTGATTTAATTGCTCCTCTGAGTAAGTCACCAGTGCTTATGTGGTGCAGCCGATCTCTTTGAATTAAAAGATTTGACTGCGTTCCCTTACCAGCTCCAGGTGCACCGAACAAAATCAAATTCAAAACTGAACCCTCCGGCTCCGAATTTTTGCACCTTTAAGGAAACCTTCGTACTTAGAAGTTAAAAGATGAGACTGGATCTGTTGAGCAGTATCAAGAGCAACCCCGACTAGAATCAACAAACTAGTTCCACCAAAGTAGAATGGTAATTTAAAGTAATTTTGGAAAACAACTGGCATTAAGCAGACTAAACTTAAATAAGTGCAACCTGCTACATTTACACGCTCTAGAACCCGTTGGATGTAATCAGCAGTACTAGAGCCAGCACGTACACCTGGAATAAAACCACCATACTTTTTTAAGTTTTCAGCAACATCCTTAGAGTTGAATACAATTTCAGTGTAAAAAAAGCTGAAAAATACGATGAGTGAAACAAATAAAATATTAAATATTACACCATTAGGATTTAAAGAATCCTGCATGGCTTTGATCCAAGGTGTTTGTGTGAACTGAGCCATTGTGGCCGGGAACATAAGTAAAGAACTTGCAAAAATAGGAGGAATGACTCCAGCAAAATTAATTTTGATTGGAAGGTGACTGGAGGGTGCTGCCATCGATTGAGGACCCATTTGGCCACGTTGAGAATACTGAATGGTAATTCTACGTTGAGCCACTTCCATGTAAATAACTGCAGAAATGATAGCAAGCATGAAAAGCACGACCAAAAGTGCAATAACAGCTTTCATTTCGCCGTTACTTACAAGTTCAAAAAGCTTTTGAGCACCTGAGGGAATCGAAGCTGCAATACCAGTGAAAATTACAAGTGAAGTACCGTTACCAATTCCGCGATCTGTAATTTGTTCGCCAATCCACATTACAAAACATGTGCCCGCGGTGAGTGTTAAAATAGTAACAACTTGAAAAGGCAAAAAACCAACTAATGGAGAAATAACTAATTTAGCGCCTTCAAAATTTGAACCCATTAGCCAAGAGCTCATTCCGTAACCTTGAACAATTGCTAAAAGAATAGTGGCGTAACGAGTGTACTGTTGAATCTTTTTTTGACCTGAAGGTCCTTCTTTTTTTAGTGCCTCAAGAGATGGAACCGCAGAAGTTAAAAGTTGAAAAATAATAGAGGCAGAAATGTAAGGCATAATACCTAATGCGAAAATACTAAACTGCTCGAGTGCACCACCTGTAAAAGTATTAAACAGGCCGAAAATGCCCTGACTTTGCGCTTGGAAAAAACCCAAGACTGCATTTCCGTCAACTCCAGGAGTAGGAACGTGCACACCGATACGGTAAACAGCTAGCATACCAAGAGTGAATAGAATTCTTTTGAGTAGATCCGAATTCTTTGTTGCATTTTCATTTGTTGCCATCGTGATGTACCTCTAGATGATCTAGTTAAACGCTAAGAACTTCGGCTTTTCCGCCAGCTTTTTCGATTGCACTTTTAGCTTTTTCACTGAATTTGTGGGCCTTTACGTGCAACGCTGATTTAACTTCACCAGTGCCTAAAATTTTAATTAAAGCTCTTTTATTAACAAGACCCTTCGCGATTAACTGTTCAGGACCAACAGTTGAGCCCAGGTCAACAAGCTGACTAAGGTTAACGATATCATAACGAGTTTCAAAAGCGACGTTGCTAAAACCGAACTTAGGTAATCTTCTGTGCAAGGGAGTTTGACCACCTTCGAAGCCACGGCGAATACTTCCACCTGATCTTTGAGTTTGGCCTTTTCCACCTTTACCAGAATATCCACCAAGACCAGAACCGATACCGCGACCGACTCTTTTTCTGTAATGTGTAGCACCTTCGCCAGGTGATAAATTTGATAACAAGTTCATATAAACTCCTAAATAAAAAAACTATTTTGAAACAACAACATCTAACATGTGCTGAACTTTGAGAATTTGACCCCTGTTTGCAGGAGTGTCATTCACGTCAACTGTTTGCTGTCTTTTTGTTAAACCTAAACAGCGGATTGTTTCTTTTTGGCTTTTGTTGCAACCAATTAGAGATCTTTTCAATGTAATAACAAATTTTTTATTAGCCATTTACTACCGCCTATTTCTGATTCTTTAGTTGCTTTAAGCCATCTAAAGTTGCACGTACTGCATTATGAGGATTACGAGTTCCAACGCATTTTGTTAAGATATCTTTTACACCAACAGATTCAAGAACTGCACGAACTGCACCGCCAGCAATCACACCGGTTCCTGCAGCAGCAGGCTTCATTACAACCTTTGCTGCTCCAAATTTACCGATTACTTCGTGAGCTATTGTACGACCTTCTTTGAGGTCAACTGAACGTGAGCTTTTTTTAGCTGCACGTGATGCTTTTCCAATAGCTTCAGGAACTTCTCCTGCTTTACCGGTACCGAAACCGATTTGGCCATTTTTGTCGCCAATTACAACAAGTGCCGCAAAAGAGAACCTACGGCCACCCTTTACAACTTTTGTTACACGATTGATCGCTACAACACGTTCTTCGAATTCACTTACTGTCTTATTGTCCACAAAAAAATCTCCTTAGAAGTTTAATCCACCCTCACGAGCTGCATCTGCAAGCGCCTTAACGCGTCCATGGTAGATGAAACCATTTCTATCAAACACTACGTTTTTAATATTTTTCGAGAGCGCTGCTTTGGCAACTTCTAGTCCTACAGCTTTAGCCAAGTCCACACCTGTGGTATCAGACTTTAAAACTAGAGATGAAGCAGAAGCGAGTGTAACTCCCTTAACATCATTAACTACCTGTGCATACATATGAGAAGCACTTCTGAAGACAACCAAACGAGGTCTTTCATCAGTACCTTTAACAGTTTTACGAATTCTGATCTTCTTTTTAAGACGATTCGCTTTTCTTTCAGCTGTATGTTTTCTAACTTTAATTTTCATCATATATTACTGCCTTTTATTTACCAGCCGACTTACCAGCTTTGCGTCTAATATTTTCACCAACATAACGAACACCTTTACCTAAATAAGGCTCAGGAGGTCTAAATGAACGTATCTTTGAAGCAACTTGTCCAACTAAATCACGACTAGCACCAGTTATTGATATAGCGGTCTGCTTTTCAACTTTAATTTCAATTCCATCAGGAATATCAAAAATGATGGGATGACTGAATCCAAGTGAAAGTTCTAATTTTTTACCGCTAACTGTAGCTCTGTAACCTACACCGTGAAGCTCTAATCCACGAGTAAACCCTTTACCTACACCTGTAACAGCGTTTTGAATAAGAGCTCTGTACAATCCATGGAGTGAATGAGCTTGCTTAGTATCCTTGTTACAAACCAAAACAACTTTTTTCCCATCAACTTTGGCTGTTACTTCAGGCTTCAACTGAATGTTTAATGATGTCTTGGGACCTTTAACTGTTACCTGATTAGATGAGGAAACAGAGACCTGAACTTTGTCATCAAAATTGATTGGAGCTTTACCTACACGAGACATTTAACACCTACCAAACTGTACATAAAAGTTCGCCACCGACATTTTTTTGAGTAGCTTCGGCACCAGTCATGATACCTTGGCTTGTACTCAAAATGCACATACCTGTGCCAGAGCGAACGTTAGGGATTTTAGTTGAATGAACATACACCCGACGACCAGGGGTGCTCACGCTGCTTAATGCCGTTATAGCACTTTGACCTTTATCATCATACTTAAGATAAATTCGCATGATTCCCTGCTTGGAGTCTTTTGCTACTTTGAAAGAGCGGATAAAGCCAGAATCCTGAAGAATCTGGGCAAGACCGGCACGCAATTTAGAGGCTGGAATATCAACCTTATCGTGTCGTGCCAAAGAAGCATTGCGAATTTGAGTTAAAAACTGTCCGACCTTATCCATTTAAACCTCTACCAACTGGCCTTAGTAACGCCAGGTAATTTTCCAATTAATGCCAATTCTCTGAATGCAATTCTAGATAACCCAAATTTCTTATAGTTACCACGAGGACGTCCAGAAATTTGACATCTTGTAATAACTCGATTTGGATTTGTATCACGAGGTAATTTTTGCAACTTGAGGAAGGCCTCTGCCTTTTGCTCGTCACTCAATTTAGGATCGAGAGACATTGCTCTGAGCTGTCTTCTATACTTATAGTACTTCGAAGACTTTTCTTTTCTTTGCTCGTTTTTTTTGATCGAAGATAATCTTGCCACACTAAACCCCGTTTACTTTCTAAATGGCATACCAAGTGATTCTAATAATGCACGACCTTCAACATCAGTCTTTGCAGTTGTACAAATAGTGATATTCATACCTCTAACTTTGTCAACGCGATCGTAGTTAATTTCAGGGAATACAATTTGTTCTTTCATACCCATGTTGTAGTTACCACGACCGTCAAATCCTTTTGATGGTAAACCGCGGAAGTCACGAACACGAGGCAAAGCTAAGTTATTCAAACGATCCAAGAAGTACCACATTTTTTCACGTCTCAAAGTTACGCGAACACCAATTGCAAGACCTTTTCGAAGCTTGAAGTTTGAAATGGCCTTTTTTGACTTAGTGATCACAGCTTTTTGACCAGCAATCGCAGTAATTTCGTCAACTACACTGTTTAAAACTTTCGGGTTTTGAACAGCTTCACCCGTACAAACGCTGATCACAATTTTCTCGAGACGAGGAACTTGCATTGAGCTTTTGTAGCCTTGCTTTTTCATTAGTTCAGGAACTATTTCACTTGAGTATTTATCTTTTAATCTATTCATAATTCCTCACAATACTTCTGGAGCAAGAGAAACAATCTTAACAAACTGTTTAGCTCTGAGCTCACGTGCTACTGGACCAAAAATACGGGTTCCGATTGGCTCTTTAGAGGCGTTGATCAAAACAGCAGAGTTATCATCAAATCTGATGTAAGACCCATCGGCTCTTCTTAGCTTATGGATTGTTCTAACAACGACAGCTTTTGCTACGTCGCCCTTTTTTACTTTCGAATTCGGTAAAGCATCTTTGATGGAAACAACAATGATGTCACCAATTGATGCCGTTCTACGCTTAGAACCACCCAAAACTTTAATACACTGGACTTCTTTAGCGCCTGAGTTGTCTGCAACATTAAGTCGCGTCTGCATTTGAATCATAAAATCCCCTAAATTATTTTGAAGTGTCCAGAACTTCAGAAAGTGCCCATCGCTTAGTTTTGCTCATCGGGCGGGTTTCGTGAATTTTGACTTTATCACCTAGCTTAGCAACACCTTTTTCGTCATGGGCCTTAAAAACAGAAGTTTTTTTCAAAAACTTACCATATTTCTTGTGGCGTACCATTCTGAAAACAAGAACAGAAATTGTTTTAGCCATTTTTGTGCTAACAACTTCACCTACGACTTCGATTTTTCGTCCTCGAGGTTCAACTTCAGCTACTACTTTTGAAACTTCTTTTTTCTTTGCCATAAATCCTCTAAGCTCTGTCTGACTTGCCAACAATGGCGGTATTAATTCTTGCAATGTCTTTTCTGAGCTGTCTAATTACAAGTGGGTTAGCTAATTGCCCGATAGAATTTTTCATTCTTACTTCGAATAACTGGTCACTTAGTACAGTGCGCTTTTTCTTAAGTTCAGCAACAGACATATCTTTAATTTCATTATATTTCATACTTACTCCCGAACCAAAAACCGAGTTTTGAATGGTAACTTGTGAGCTGCTCTTTGGAAAGCTTCCTGAGCTTGTTCACGAGTAACACCGTTCATTTCGAATAAAACTTTTCCTGGAAGGATATTAGAAACCCAAAATTCAGGATTACCTTTTCCAGAACCCATTCGAGTCTCAGCTGCTTTTTTTGTCACTGGTGTATCAGGGTATACTCGTACCCAAATTTTACCACCGCGCTTTACAGAACGAGAGATCGCGATACGACCAGCCTCGAGTTGTCGAGCAGTCAACTTTCCACTCTCAGTTGCTTGAAGACCGAAATCACCAAAATCAAGATTAGCACCGCGAGCTGCAAAACCACGTGAACGTCCAACAAACTGTTTTCTCCACTTTACTCTTTTAGGACTTAACACGACCAGCCTCCTCTACTTCACGAGCTGACATAATATCACCTTTATAAATCCAAACCTTTAAACCAATAATTCCGTAGGCAGTCAAAGCCTCAGCAGTTCCGTAGTCGATGTCTGCACGAAGAGTATGTAATGGTACGCTTTTTTCGTTGTACCACTCTGAACGAGCAATTTCAGCACCGTCTAAACGACCAGAAACACGAATTTTAATACCACGTACGCCACCTTTGATAGCAGCAGCGATTGATTTCTTTAAAGCACGTCTCCAAGAAATTCTTTTTTCCAATTGAAGTGCTATGTTTTCTGCAACAAGCTGAGCATCGATATCTGGTTTTCTAATTTCTTGGATGCTAAGAAAGACTTCATTCGTAGTTAGTTTTTGAACTTCAGCCTTGAGCGCATCAATTCCAGTTCCTTTTTTTCCAATTACAACACCAGGTCTTGCAGTTGAAATGATAAGTTTTACTTTTTTAGCAGCTCTTTCAACTTCAATCTTTGCTACACCAGCATGCTTAAGTTTCTTTTTTAGATAATTACGTAGCTTAAGATCCTCGTGGAGGTATTCGAAATACTGTGCGCCTTTAGCATACCATCTAGAATCCCAAGTTCTAATAACACCAAGTCTTAAACCAATTGGATTAACTTTTTGTCCCACGCTTACTTCTCCTCAAGAACGACGTTAATATGACTTGTTTGCTTGCGAACACCGTAAGCACGACCTTGAGCACGAGGTCTAAATCGCTTTAGAACTGGACCCTTATCAACAAAAATTGTCTTAACAACAAGCTTGTCGAGATCCATCGTTTTTTTGTAATCTGCATTTGCAACAGCAGATTCAATTAATTTTTTAATCATTAGGGCAGATTTTTTATTAAGATAAGTCAAAGACTTCAGAGCAGCACTTACGTCTTTACCTCTTACAAGGTCTGCTACTAAGCGAGCTTTTTGGGCTCCTACTCTGGCGTATTTGAGGCTAGCTTTTGATTCCACTTGTATATCTCCTCAATTATTTCTTAGCTGCAGATGATGCTGCAGGAGCTGCTTTTTTCTCGGCATGACCATGGAAAGTGCGAGTTGGTGCAAATTCTCCAAGCTTATGACCGATCATATTTTCAGTTACATACACAGGAACGAATTTTCGACCGTTATGAACCGCAAATGTTAAACCTACATAGTCAGGAAGAACAGTAGAACGTCGAGACCATGTCTTAATTACTTTTTTGTCGTTTTTTTGAATCGCTGTTTCCACTTTTTTAGAAACATGGTGATCAACAAAAGGACCTTTCTTAATTGAACGTGCCACGCGTAACTCCTACTTTCTTCTCTTCACGATGCTAGAGTTTGTTCTTTTATTATGTCGAGTTTTATAACCCTTAGATGGCTGTCCCCAAGGAGTAACTGGATGATGTCCTTTACCGACACCCTCACCACCACCCAATGGATGGTCGACTGGATTCATTGCCATACCACGGACGGATGGTCTAACACCCTTCCATCTTGCACGGCCTGCTTTACCTAATGCGATATTTTCATTATCAGTATTACCAACCTGACCAATAGAAGCTTTGCAAACTGCCAAAACTTTCTTGATCTCGCCAGAAGGAAGACGCACTAAACAGTAAGCTTCTTCTTTTCCAAGAAGAACCGCACTTGCACCTGCTCCACGACAAATTTGACCGCCCTTGCCAGGACGCAATTCGATATTATGAATTGTCGTACCAACGGGAATAGCACCTAATGATAGTGTATTGCCTGGCTTGATGTCTGCTTTATCAGATGAAATAACAGAATCACCTACGTTAAGTCCTACAGGAGCAATGATGTAAGCTTTGCTACCATCAGTGTAATTGAGTAGAGCAATGCGACTTGTTCTGTTGGGATCATATTCTATCGAAACAACCGTAGCCGAAACTTCTACTTTATTTCTTTTAAAATCTATCAAGCGGTAACGACGCTTATGTCCGCCACCCACGTGTCTCATTGTAATTTGACCCGTATTGTTACGAGCGGCAGTTCTTTTCAAACTAACCGTTAAAGATTTTTCAGGAGAACTAGCTGTGATTTCAGAGAAATCATAACCTGTTTTATGTCTTAATCCAGCCGATCGAGGACTGTATGTTTTGATTCCCATTATTATGCTCCCTCAAAAACTGCGATTTTTTCACCCGCAGCCAGTTTAACAAAAGCCTTTTTCCAGTGAGGAGTTTGGCCGGGACCGAATTTAGTTTGCTTTGCACGACCACGAGCATTCGCCGTTCGTATCGCCTGAACTTTTACTTTAAATTTTTTCTCAACGGCAAACTTGATGTCAGTCTTTGTTGCTTCTTTATTAACTTCGAAAACGTAAACACCAGCTGCCTGATGTAGAGTGTTCTTTTCAGTAATTAATGGACGCTTTACGATAGTTTTCATCGCTTCACCTCAGTCGAACATTTTCCAACAATTGCATCGATGGAAGTTTTAGAAATAATAACTCCATCGTACTTTAGAAGGTCGTAAACATTTAATCCGTCTACATCGTAATACTTAAACTTTGGTAAATTTCTTGCCGCTTGATATGTTTTTTGCTCGGATTGAGCATCAATCAATATACCTTTTGCAAGACCCAAAGATTTTAAGTTTTTTGCGATATCTTTTGTTTTTCCAGAAACTGCCAAGCTATCGATAACCATTAACTTACCTTCTTTGAGAAGGTGAGAAAGAGCCATCTTGAGACCGAGCTTTCGCATTTTCTTGGGCATTGTAAATGAGTAATTGCGTGGTTCTGGACCGAAAGTCGTTCCTCCACCAGGCATTAAAGGAGATCGAGTCGAACCTTGTCGCGCGTTACCAGTTCCCTTTTGCTTAAATGGCTTTTTACCGCCACCACTAACAAGGCCCTTAGTTTTCGTCGCTGCGTTTCCTTGGCGACGCGAATCCAACTGCCATTTTACAACAGCGTGAAGAACGCTAGGCTTTACTTCAACTTCAAAAGTAGTTGCAGGTAAATCTACAGTTCCTGTTTTTTCTTTTTTCCAGTTTAATACTTCAACTTTAGCCATTGTAGATTACTCCTTAACCAGTTTTACGAGAGTGTTTCTGGCGCCAGGAACAGGACCTTTAACCATCACTACATTTTCACCAGGTATAACATCAACAATTTCAATATTTTTTACAGTGACAGTTTCATCACCAAGGTGACCAGGAAACTTTTTACCGGGCATTACACGGCCTGGCCATGTTCTGTTACCACTTGATCCAGGCTGTCTATGAAAGTGAGAACCGTGAGTTGCTGGTCCACCGGCAAAATTCCAACGCTTCAAAACTCCGGCAAAACCTTTACCTTTAGACTTTGAAGTCATCTTAACAACATCGCCCTTTGCAAGGCTATCAATTGAAACTTTCGATCCTACAGTTGCACCTTCAGGGAGGGCTTGACGAAATTCTTTTACAAATCGAGCACCAGCTTCAAAACCAGCTTTTGCAAGATGACCTTTTTCAGCTTTATTGCTGTTTTTCGCTTTTTTGGGACTGCATGCAATTTGAATGGAGTCATAACCATCTTGCTTAACAGTTTTAACTTGTGAAACTGTCCAAGGTTCGTAACGAAGCACAGTAACAGGAATGGCTTCACCCTTGTCGTTGTAAATTGTAGACATTCCAACTTTAAAAGCAAAAAGCCCGTTTAGTTTAATTTCTTGAGAATTAGTTTCGCTCATTTTTAGGCTCCTTTCCTACACAGCTGAGAGTTTAATTTCGACGTCAACACCAGCTGAAAGATCAAGCTTCATGAGTTGGTCGATGGTTTGTTGTGTGGGCTCTAAGATATCGAGCATTCTTTTGTGAGTTCTGATTTCAAACTGTTCACGAGATTTTTTATCAACGTGAGGAGAGCGAAGAACTGTGAAACGATTAATTCGTGTTGGCAAAGGAATGGGTCCAGCAACACGAGCCCCAGTACGTCGAGCCGTTTCAACGATTTCTTTAGTCGATTGATCCAATAGCTTATGATCGAAAGCTTTTAGACGAATTCTGATCTTTTGACTTTGCATATACCACTCTTTGTTAAAGCAGGTTCTTGTTTAACGATCTCTTAATTTCCACATCGAAGGTGAATCCCTGCGGCTGTCTGCCTGATATAGGGGACCTTTTGTTAGAAATAAGTCACGAGCGTCGAAATATGCCCAAGCGGCTAATCCGTGTCAAAGAAAATAATGAGGCAAGGTATAAAGATTATTTAGAAGAGCTCGATAATAATGCGCTGTATATAAATTACAGGGAAATAGGCAACTTCGAACCCACTGAAAGCAATCAAAGTAGTATTAGCGACCCATTCTTTGAAGTATTTCTGTTTTCACCTTATTTGGAATTGTCGCATATTCTAGAAATTCCATACTGAATGAAGCTCGGCCTTGGCTAAGACTTCTGATATCTGTCGCATAACCAAAAAGATTCGCTAGCGGAGCCTCAGAGGCAATAATTTGACCGCCACCTGTTCTGACCGCCATTGAGTGAATCTTACCTCGCCGAGAGTTTAGGTCACCCACAATATTTCCAACAAAATCATCTGGACATATCACTTCAAGCTTCATTATTGGCTCAAGAAGGTCACCCTTAATATCACGCAGCTTTTGTCTAATACCAATTGAGGTTGCAGCCTTAAATGACATTTCGTTTGACTCTTGAGGGCGTAACTCGATGGATAATAGTGTTCCCTTAAGGCCAATCATTGCATAACTTGCGACGGGCCCAACTTCCATGGACTCTCGGAATCCTTGTTCGATGGCTTTGAGAAAAGCGGCATTAAAAGTCTGTGACACTGGAACTTGTGAGTGAAAAGTGATTCCGTCCTTGAAAGATATGGGTTCAATTTTCATGGAGACACGAGCGAACTGCTTATCACCAGCGAGTTCTTTTTCGAATGTGTAATCAAAACCAAATGGTTCCAATATTGTCTCCCTGTAGCTCACCTGAGGCTTTCCCACATTGGCTTGAATTTTATGCTCACGTAGTAATCGATCAACTAAAATATCAAGATGCAGCTCTCCCATTCCTGAAAGCAATGTTTGCCCTGTTTCTGGATCTAACCGAATTCGGCATGAAGGATCTTCTTTTTGAAGTTTTTCAAGCCCAGCTAGCATTTTTTCCATATCTGCAGAGGATTTTGCTTCAACAGCAACAGCAATCACAGGCTCTGGAAAACGAATGGATTCTAAAACAACTGGATGAGAAATAGGACAGAGAGTGTCTCCGGTGCCAGTAAATTTAAGACCAATCACAGCTCCAATATCGCCAGCCTTCAAAGAGTTGATTTCCTCTCTGGCATTTGCATGCATTTTTACGATTTTTTGAATACGTTCTTTTTTTTCTGTTCTTGGATTGTAAAGCTGATCGCCCACTTTCATCGTGCCTGAGTAAACTCGAACATAGGTCAAAGTTCCCGCAAATGGATCGTTTGCTATCTTAAAAGCTAGACAAGCAACAGGTGATTCAAAGTCTGTGGGACAATCAATTTCTTTATCTGCTTTTTCCGGATGAAATCCTTTAATTGCAGGGACGTCCAAGGGAGAGGGAAGATAATCTAAAACAGCATCAAGAAGAGGCTGTACACCTTTATTTTTAAAGGCTGCTCCGCAAAGAACAGGAAAAACATTTAAAGCTAATGTTCCTTTTCTAAGTGCTTTTTTTAACTCTATGGCAGTGACTTCTTCACCATTTAAATATTTTTCAAATAAAGCATCATCAAGCTCTACGATTCGTTCGATCATTTTAGTTCTAAATTCTGAAACTTCTTTGGCAATATCCGCTGGAATTTCTCCGATTTTAAAACCATCATCTTTTCCAGATTGATCCCAAATCAAGCTGACGTTTTCAATTAAATCGATGCAGCCTAAAAACTTATCTTCTGCGCCAATCGGAAGCTGTATGGGAATTGCGTCTGCATTGAGTTTTTCTTTTAAAGACTCAACACACATGCTAAAATCTGCACCCACTCTGTCCATTTTATTAATAAAACAAATTCGAGGAACTTTATATTTATCGGCTTGGCGCCAGACGGTTTCTGTTTGAGGCTCAACACCGTTCACAGCATCAAAAACTGTAATCGCACCATCAAGCACACGAAGTGATCTTTCCACTTCGATTGTAAAATCCACGTGCCCTGGAGTATCGATCAAATTAATTCGGTGATCTTTCCAAAAAATCATAGTGGCAGCAGAGGTGATTGTAATTCCACGCTCTTGTTCTTGCACCATCCAATCCATGGTAGCAGCGCCATCATGAACTTCCCCGATTTTATGATTCTTACCCGTGTAGTAAAGAATTCGTTCGGAAGTTGTCGTCTTTCCAGCATCAATATGAGCCATCACTCCAATATTTCTAGTGGAGACAAGGTCGAGATGAGATTTTGGATCTAGATTGGACATATTATTTTCTCTTTCGATCGTTGCAAAAAAAAATCCCCTGGTTCAATAACAAACCAGGGGATCAAATAAATTGTCAAAACTAATTTACCAGTTGTAGTGAGAGAATGCCTTATTTGCATCTGCCATCTTGTGAACGTCTTCTTTTTTCTTGATCGCATTTCCACGATTGTTAAAAGCGTCCAAGATTTCACCGGCTAAACGCTTGGCGAAGTCTTTTTCACCTCGAGCACGTGAGTACTCGATCAACCAACGCATTGCGAGTGAAAGTCTACGAGAAGGTCTAACATCCGTAGGCACCTGGTAAGTGGCGCCACCGACTCGACGAGAGCGAACTTCGATGGAAGGCTTTGTATTTTCCAAAGCTTTCTTCAAAATTGCTAAAGGCTCTTCGTTAGGTACTTTACCTTTAAGTTCATCAAGTGCTCCGTAGAACATTTTTTGAGCAGTGGCTTTTTTACCTTGAATCATCATTTTATTAACGAATTTTGCAATTACCAAATCTTTGAAAACTGGATCTGGAATTACTTCTCTTTTGTACGTGCGTTTACGTCGAGACATTTAAATACCCTCTTATTATTTCTTTGGTTTCTTAGCGCCGTATTTAGATCGACTGCGCAAACGACCGTTAACACCTTGTAAATCTAAAACACCGCGAACGATGTGATAACGAACTCCGGGGAGATCCTTAACACGGCCACCACGAATAAGAACAACTGAGTGTTCTTGCAAGTTATGCCCAATTCCAGGGATGTAAGAAATCACTTCAAAGCCATTAGATAAGCGAACTTTCGCGACTTTTCTAAGAGCTGAATTCGGTTTTTTTGGAGTCGTTGTATAAACACGAGTACAAACACCACGACGCTGTGGACATGATGCAAGTGCTGGCGACTTTGTACTGCTTTTTTGAACAGTACGCTCTTTGCGGATGAGCTGGTTGATAGTAGGCACAGTAAAATCCTTTCAAAAGTCTTGTTAACAAGACCAGAAGCGGTTGGAACTTAATCCTGTTCCTGCATCTGGTCAAGTTTTTCTATTATTTAACCCTGCGGCTGAGCTGTAATTCCTGGCAACGCCATCATTGGCTCATCGTCGTCCTCTTTCACGATGACTTTCCAACGTTTGTACGTTGTCAGACCCGTTCCAGCAGGAATCAAGCGACCCATGATAATGTTTTCCTTTAAGCCACGTAAACCGTCTGTTCTGCTATTGATAGCCGCTTCCGTAAGAACCTTAGTGGTTTCTTGGAAAGAAGCTGCAGAAATCCAGCTGTCCGTGCTTAAGCTTACTTTTGTGATTCCCAATAGAAGTGGTCTTGCCGTTGCAATCTGTCCACCTTCTTTTGTAACCTTTTCATTCTCTTCGATGAAAGAGTACTTCTCTGTTTGCTCACCCGTTAAGAAACGAGTGTCTCCTGGATCAGTAATTTCCACCTTACGAAGCATCTGACGAACGATCACTTCAATATGCTTGTCATTGATCGCCACACCCTGAAGTCGGTAAACTTCTTGGATTTCATTGGCTAAGTAAGCCGCAAGTGGTTTTTCACCAAGTACAGCTAAGATGTCATGTGGATTTGTAGGTCCATCCATGAGAGCGTCTCCCGCTTTCACGTACTCACCCTCACGAACGCTAACAGCTTTTCCTTTAGGGATAAGATATTCGCGCTGTTCGCCCACTTCTGGAGTTACAATTACTCTTTGTTTACCTTTTACGTCTTTACCAAAAGTGATGTAACCATCAATTTCAGAAATGATCGCAGCTTCTTTTGGCTTACGAGCTTCGAAAAGTTCAGCCACGCGAGGAAGACCTCCCGTGATATCTTTTGTTTTTGAAGCTTCGCGAGACATCTTGGCAATGATATCACCTGCGTGAATATCTTGGCCTTCAGTCACAAGAAGTTGAGCGCCCACTGGTAACAAGTACCGAGCTGGCAACTCTCGACCTGGAAGATTGAGCGGCTTACCGGCACCATCAACAAGGTAAATTGTCGGCTTAACATCAGTTGATTTTGATTCAGTGATCACTTTTGTTGCGAACCCTGTTACAGAATCGACCTGTTCCTGCATGGTCGTTCCTTCTTCAATATCCTGATAAGTGATAAGGCCTGTGACCTCAGCAATAATTGGATTTGAATAAGGATCCCACTCGGCCACATTAGAGCCTTTAGTGACCTTGTCACCGTCTTTGAAATTTAAAATTGTACCGTAAACAAGCTTGAAACGTTCACGCTCACGTCCTGAATCATCGATAACAGTCGCTTCGCTATTTCGGTTCATGACAGTCAACTTACCTTGACGGTTTTTAACTGTTTGAACACCGTGAAGTTTCAACACACCATCATGACGAGATGTATGAACAGATTGCTCAACTGATTTAGAAGCGGCTCCACCTAAGTGGAAAGTTCTCATTGTTAATTGAGTTCCGGGCTCACCAATGGATTGTGCAGCGATAATACCAACTGTTTCACCTAAGTTCACAGTGGCACCACGAGATAAATCACGACCGTAACACTTCACACACACACCGCGAGCGGCTTCACATGTAAGGCCTGAACGGATTTGAACTTTATCGACACCTGCTTCATCAACGATCTTGATCTGTGTTTCAGTGATTTCATCACCTTCACGAACCAAAACTTTTTGAGAAACTGGATCGACGATATCTTTAAGAGCCGTACGACCCAAAATTCTTTCGCCGATTCCTTGAATGATTTCTCCGCCTTCATAAAGTGGAGTCACTTCAAGACCATCACTTGTTCCGCAATCAATTTCAGTCACAACAACGTCTTGAGCCACGTCAACGAGTCGACGAGTCAAGTAACCAGAGTTGGCTGTTTTTAAAGCTGTATCGGCAAGACCTTTACGAGCTCCGTGAGTGGAGATGAAGTACTGAAGAACCGTTAATCCTTCACGGAAGTTCGCCGTGATAGGAGTTTCGATGATTTCACCTGATGGTTTTGCCATCAATCCACGCATCGCACCTAACTGACGAATTTGGTTCGCAGATCCCCGCGCTCCAGAGTCAGCCATAATGAAGATTGGATTGAATGAAGGTCCAACGATTTCTTTACCGTTGATAACGAATTTCGATTTTTCAATCTGACCCATCATCTCTTTAGCTAATTTGTCGGCTGTTTGCGCCCAGATATCCACCACTTTATTGTAGCGTTCTCCGTCGGTGATCAAACCTTCATCGTATTGTTGTTGAATTTCTTGAACTTGCTTATCCGCATCGCCAATCAATTTTGGTTTGCTTTCAGGAATAATCATATCGTCGATACAAATCGACATACCTGCGTATGTTGAGTATTTGAAACCGAGTTGCATGATGGAATCCGCTAAAATACAAGTGGCTTTAGCACCCGCAAGACGGAAAGTTTTATCGATCAAACCAGCAATGGTTTTTTTGTTCATCACCACGTTCACTTCGTTAAAAGGAACTTCTCTGGGGACAACGTCAGCCAAGATTGAGCGACCAACAGAAGTTTCTTGTAATTTGCCGTTGATACGAACTTTACATGCCGCTTGAAGATCCACGAGACCTGTTTCAAAAGCGTATAGAGCTTCTTGAACGTTCGTGAAGATCTTGCCAGTCCCTTTAGCACCAGGACGAATACGAGTTAACCAATAGAGACCCAAAACAACGTCCTGTGAAGGATTGATGATGGGCTTACCGTTCGCTGGAGAAAGAATATTATTTGTCGACATCATCAATACGCGAGCTTCCACTTGCGCTTCGATTGAGAGCGGAACGTGAACAGCCATCTGGTCACCGTCGAAATCCGCATTGAAGGCCGTACAAACAAGAGGGTGAAGCTGGATCGCTTTACCTTCGTGTAGAACAGGCTCGAAAGCTTGAATTCCAAGTCTGTGTAGAGTGGGTGCACGATTCAAAAGAACAGGGTGCTCTTTCACAACATCAGCCAAGATATCCCAAACTTCTGTGACCTCTTGGTCAACAAGGCGCTTGGCTTGCTTGATTGTTGTAGCTAAGCCTTTTTCTTCTAATTTGTTGTAAACGAAAGGCTTAAACAACTCGAGAGCCATCTTCTTTGGAAGACCGCACTGGTGAAGTTTAAGATTAGGACCAACCACGATTACTGAACGACCGGAGTAATCCACACGCTTACCAAGTAAGTTTTGTCGGAAACGACCTTGTTTACCTTTAAGCATGTCACTGAGTGAACGAAGAGGTCTTTTGTTAGGACCTGTAAATGTTTTACCACGTCGACCGTTATCAAGAAGTGCATCCACTGATTCTTGTAACATTCGTTTTTCGTTTCGAATGATAATATCAGGAGCATTCAATTCTTGAAGACGCTTCAAACGGTTATTTCTGTTGATCACACGACGATAGAGATCGTTCAAGTCAGAAGTTGCAAATCGACCACCATCAAGAGGTACTAGCGGACGTAAATCCGGTGGCAATACGGGAAGTGTTTCAAGCATCATCCACTCGGGCTTATTTGTTGAGTTTTTGAAAGCTTCAACAACTTTTAAGCGCTTAGATAATTTTTTGATCTGAGCTTCTGATTTTGTTTCTTTAATTTCGAGACGCAATTTTTTAGAAAGGTACTCGACGTCAATTTTACGAAGTAAATCACGAACAGCTTCTCCGCCCATTCCGGCTTTAAAGTTAGGTCCGTATTCATTGAGTGCACCCTGGTAAGCTTCTTCTGTAAGGACTTGTCCCTCAAGAAGAGCTGTTTCCATAGGATCAATCACAACGTAAGCTTCACAGTAAAGAACCTTTTCAACATCTTTCAATGAAAGATTCAAAAGGTTACCGATTCGTGAAGGCAGTGATCGGAGGAACCAAATGTGCGCAACTGGAGTTGCAAGTTCGATATTTCCTAAGCGCTCTCGGCGTACTTTGCTTTGCGTGACTTCAACGCCGCACTTTTCACAAATAACACCGCGATATTTCATTCGCTTGTACTTACCGCAAAGACATTCGTAATCCTTGATAGGACCGAAAATTTTTGCGCAGAACAAACCATCGCGCTCGGGTTTAAAAGTTCTGTAGTTGATTGTTTCGGGCTTTTTCACTTCACCGAATGACCACTCACGAATCATCTCTGGGCTAGCCAAAGAAATTCGAACAGCATCAAACGAAAGTGGATCTTTAGGCTTGTCGAAAAAATTTAATAAATCTCTCAAGTTCTACCTCTTTACTTTCTAATTCCTAGTGAGTGGGTTGGGTGATTGTTGGCTGACCGTCTGGCTCGATAGATGATTCCTCATCGTTCGAATCAGTTAATATGTCAGATTCAATTAGCTCAACATTCAGAGCGAGTGACTGGAGTTCTTTCACGAGTACGTTGAAAGACTCTGGTAAACCCGGTTCTAAGATGTTTTCACCCTTTACAATGCTTTCATACATTCGAGTTCTACCTGCGACGTCATCGGACTTCACAGTTAAGAATTCTTGCAATGAATAAGCAGCACCGTAAGCTTCGATCGCCCAAACTTCCATTTCTCCAAGTCTCTGACCACCAAACTGCGCTTTACCGCCAAGAGGTTGTTGAGAAACAAGTGAATAAGGCCCGATAGAGCGTGCATGAATTTTTTCTTCAACGAGATGATGAAGCTTCAGCATGTACATGATTCCAACAGTCACAGGATTTGTGAAAGGCTCGCCTGAACGACCGTCAAACAAGATTGTTTGACCTGTCGATGGAAGATTGGCTTTTGCAAGCATATCTTTCACATCTTTTTCACGTGCACCTTCGAAAACCGGTGTTCCTACGTGAACTCCGTCTTTCATCGTTGTGATCATTTTCTTGAGTGAAGCCTCGTCCGCTGTTTCCACTTTTTTAGTGATATCAGTGTCAGAGAAAATATTTGTTAAATCTTTTCGAGCCGCGTCCGCATTCCAGTTATCAAGGTAAGTTGATAATTGCTTACCTAAATTGTGAGCGGCCCAGCCTAAGTGAACTTCCAAGATCTGACCGATGTTCATACGAGAAGGAACGCCGAGTGGGTTCAATACCATATCAACAGGAGTTCCGTCAGCGAGGTAAGGCATGTCTTCAACTGGAAGAACCCGTGAAACCACACCCTTATTTCCGTGACGACCGGCAAACTTATCACCGATTTGAAGTTTACGTTTAATTGCCACGTAGACTTTAACCATTTTGATAACGCCAGGAGGAAGTTCATCACCCTTTTTAAGACGTTCGATTTTTTCTTGGAAAACCATTTTAACAGCATCCAATTGGTTTCTTGCGCCATCGATGATCTTGTTCACTTGGAATTCAAGTTCTTGATCAAGTGGGATGTACGACAATAATTCAAATGGAATGGTCTCTAGGTCCGCAGCTGTGATGTCTTGACCTTTGCTTAGAAGCTTCTGAGATCCATCTTCATTAAGAAGAACACCAGTCGTTTTTTTGCCGATCAAGATTTCACGAAGCTTCGTAATCGAATTGTTTCGGATTACGTTTTGCTCAACTGAGAAATCTTTTTCTAATTTTTTCTTCTTTTCTTCGATGATGGCAGACAATCGCTCGTCACGCTCGGAACCTTCACGGCTATAAACTTGCGCATCGATCACTGTTCCATAAACACCTGATGGTGCACGAAGAGAAGTATCACGAACGTCACCAGCTTTTTCACCGAAGATCGCACGTAAGAGTTTTTCTTCAGGAGAAAGTTGAGTCTCCCCTTTAGGAGTCACTTTACCAACTAGGATTGTACCAGGTTTTACATCAGCACCGATACGAACGATACCTGAGTTGTCGAGGTCTTTGAGAGCCTCTTCACCCACGTTCGCGATATCACGTGTGATTTCTTCTTTACCTAATTTTGTATCACGAGCCACACATTCAAATTCTTCAATGTGAACGGATGTGTAGGTGTCTTCTTTTAAGAGACGCTCTGAAACGAGAATGGAATCCTCGAAGTTGTAACCCATCCAAGGTGTAAACGCGACTAGGATGTTTTGTCCAAGTGCTAGTTCACCCACTTCTGTGGAAGGTCCGTCGGCAATGATATCAGTTTTAACAACTTTATCGCCCACTTTTACTATCGGCTTTTGGTTGAAACATGTATTTTGATTTGTACGCTGATACTTTGTTAAATTGTAGATATCAACGTTAGCTCCGAGTTCGCCACCTTTAGCAAATCTTCGGATTACAACACGTGATGCATCCACTTCTTCAACGATACCATCATTTTGTGCAACAACTGAAGTTCCAGAATCACGAGCGACTAATCGCTCGACGCCTGTTCCAACAAGTGGAGCACGAGATCTTAATAATGGAACTGCTTGACGTTGCATGTTCGATCCCATGAGGGCTCGGTTGGCATCGTCATGCTCGAGGAATGGAATCAAAGAAGCGGCAATCGACACGAGCTGAGAAGGAGATACGTCCATCAAAGTGACTTTGTCTTTGTCGACAAGTTCGTACTCACCGTCACGACGGATCGTCATAGTGCTTTGATTGATAGTTCCAGTATCTTGTTCGCGGTCAGCTTGAGCTTTGTAATGACCTTGTTCTTCAAGGGCTGACATATAAGTGATTTCTTTAGAAATCTTACCTTCATCCACTTTTCTGTAGGGTGTTTCGATAAATCCATAGTGATTAATACGCGCATAAGTCGCCAAAGATGCGATCAAACCGATATTTGGTCCCTCTGGAGTTTCAATCGGACAAATACGACCGTAGTGAGTCGGATGAACGTCACGTACTTCGAAACCTGCACGGTCACGAGTCAAACCACCAGGCCCGAGAGCTGATAGACGACGCTTGTGCGTGATTTCAGAAAGTGGATTTGTTTGATCCATAAACTGAGAAAGCTGAGAGGATCCGAAGAATTCTTTAACAACAGCGTTCACAGGTTTAGCGTTAACTAAATCATGAGGCATCATCGTTTCCACATCTTGAAGACTCATGCGCTCACGGATGGCTCGCTCCATACGAACGAGACCAATGCGGTACTGATTTTCCAAGAGCTCACCCACAGATCGTACGCGACGATTTCCGAGGTGATCGATATCATCGACGATACCTTTTCCGTTTTTAAGATCGATCAATGTCTTAACTGTAGAGACGATGTCTTTTTCAGTTAATGTTCTGAATGTCGGAGGACAATCTTCCATTGAAATACCGAATTTGTGGTTGATCTTAATACGACCTACTTCTGAAAGATCATAAGCTTCTGGATCAAAGAAAAGTCTTTGAAAGAAAGCCGTTGAAGCTTCTAAAGTTGGAGGCTCACCAGGACGAAGTCTTTTGTAGATTTCAATCAAGGCTTCTTCTTTGTTGTTGATCTTATCAACTAACAGAGTGTTTCTGAGGTAAGGACCCACAGAAAGACCGTCAAAGAAAATCAATTTAAATTCTGTAATTCCAAGCGAAATGGCCTTCTTAATGAGTGAAGGAGAAAGTTCGGCGTTAGCATCAGCAATGATTTCACCCGTTGATTCATCGATCAAAGGTTTCGCTAATACTTTTCCATCTAGATCTTCAGGTTGAACTTCAACTTCTGAGAGATTGATGTCTTTCATTTTCTTAACAATTGCACGAGTCACACGGCGACCGGCTTTGACAAGCACTTCGCCAGATTTAGGATCTACGATATCAGAAACGGCACGTTGACCGGCCATTCTTTCGATATCGAGTTTTCTGAACAATTGCTTACCGTTGAGGTAAACATGATCAAGATCATAGAATTGTTCCAATAGGTACTCAGTGTTGTAACCTAAGGCTTTAAGGATAATCGTAGCAGGAAATTTTCTGCGACGATCGATACGAGCATGGATGAGATCTTTTTGGTCAAATTCAAAATCGAGCCAAGAACCACGATAAGGAATCACCCGTGCTGAGTAAATTAATTTTCCATTGGCATTGTTTTTACCGCTGTCGTGGTCAAAGAAAACACCAGGAGATCTGTGAAGCTGAGACACAACAACGCGTTCAGTTCCGTTGATAATGAAAGAACCATTTGCCGTCATGAGTGGAATTTCACCCATGTAAACTTCTTGTTCTTTTACGTCACGAATGCTGCGAGCTTCTGTTGCTTCATCAACGTCGAAAACGATTAAACGCATGGTCACCTTGATGGGTGCTGCGAAGGTCATTCCGCGCTGACGACATTCTTCAACGTCGTATTTTGGAGTCTCGAGAGTGTAGCTAACGTACTCGAGGCTTGAAGTGTTATTAAAATCTGAAATAGGGAAAACGGATTTGAAAACACCGTTCAATCCTGTTTCAGGTCGGCGATCGGGATCCATGTCTTTTTGCAAAAAAGCTTCGTAAGAGCGCTTTTGCAATTCGATGAGGTTGGGTATGTCGATCACTTGTTTATTTTTTGCGAATGATTTTCTGATGCGAAGGTTGGACGCGGTAACAGGAATCTTATCCATTCATTCTCCTGAAGATTATTGGTGACCATTGTCGAGAGTCTGCACGGTGCATTTGGTTCGGGGCAAAAACACAAGCCCACATTTTAAATTCGAGGAATCTAGGACATTACATAAAAAATGACACAAGGGAAAGAGTATTTTCACCCTTTCCCTTGTGACTTATATCAGCGAAATAATTACTTAACTGTAACTTTTGCACCAGCAGCTTCAAGCTGCTTTTTGATTTTCTCTGCGTCTTCTTTAGAAGCGCCTTCTTTAACTGGTTTGTTTCCAGCCTCAGTTAAAGCTTTTGCTTCAGCAAGTCCAAGACCTGTGATTGCGCGTACTTCTTTGATTACGTTGATTTTGTTCGCACCAGCGTCAACAAGGATTACGTCAAAAGCTGTTTTTTCTTCTGCAGGTGCGCCGCCAGCAGCAGCTCCGCCACCAACCATTACAGCAGCAGCAGCAGAAACGCCCCACTTCTCTTCTAAAAGTTTTACAAGTTCAGCAATTTCTAAAACTGTTTTTTTAGAAAGCTCATCTACCAATTGATCATTTGTTAAAGACATAAATTCTCCTAATTAAAAATAAATTATTAAGCCTGAGGAGCAGCTTCAGCGCCGCCCTCTTGCGATTTTTTCACATACTCATTTAAGCAACGAGCGAGCTTGCTTCCAGTGGCATTAAGAACACTCAGGAATTGAGCACGTAACTGGTCTTTACCAGGCAACGATGCCAAAAACTTGATTTTTCCTTCGTCCATTGGGTTTCCATCCATCATACCAGACTTAATCTGAAGAACTTCGACGTCTTTAGCCATATCAGCCAAAGTCTTCGCAGTTAGATTCACTTCACCGTAGGAAAATACAATGGCGTTTGTGCCTTGCATTGTCGCGGAGAAAGCTTTCTCAGCATCTGGATGATCTTTGAACGCAATTTTCGCAAGAGTGTTTCGAACAACTTTCATCTCGGAATCAGCTTGATTCAGTTTTTTGCGAAGTGATGTCACTTGCTCAACTTTCATGCCTTTGAAATCGATGATGAAAGCCCCCTTTGCCTTAGCAAATTTATCTTTGATGGCTTTAACATCTTGCTCTTTTTTTGCACGAGTCATCATAATGAGGACCTCCTTTCGTTAGATTTGAGACCCCGATTAAAGGGCCTGTTTTTCATCGACTGAGTTTTTAGGAGAGGTGGTCTCTGTCTAATCTCGGTAGGCTGTTTTGCATTTAGGAGACTTTAAAAAATTTCAAAGTCTCACCTACTGTCTTTGATCGATGAGTTATTTTATAAGTTAAAAACTATTCTGTTTCAGCGCCACTGGCTGCAAAAGTGTCAACTTTGATTCCAGGTCCCATTGTCGAAGACAATGTCACTGAACGTAAGTAAATACCTTTTGAAGTTTGTGGTTTTGCTTTCATGATTGCAGCCATAAGAACCGCGAAGTTTTCAGAAAGCTTCTGTCCACCCATGGATTTTTTTCCAATCCCTGCATGCACGATTCCAGCTTTATCAACTCGGAAATCAAGCTTACCTTTTTTCTCGGCCGTAACAGCATCGCCAACATTCATAGTCACTGTTCCAACCTTTGGATTCGGCATTAGACCACGAGGCCCCAGTACCTTTGCCACTTTAGAAACAGTTGCCATCATGTCAGGAGTTGCAATGGCTTTATCGAAATCAAGCCATCCATCTTGAATCTTCTGAACGAGGTCATCAGATCCAACATAATCAGCACCCGCATTTTTTGCTTCGATTTCTTTAGGTCCTTTAGCAAATACAACAACGCGGACTGTTTTACCCAATCCGTGAGGAAGAGCAACGGCACCACGCACTTGTTGATCTGATTGCTTAGGGTCAACCCCTAAACGAAAAGCCGCTTCGATGGTTTCATCAAACTTAGCTGGAGCTGTTTGCACAACTAAATCGAAAGCTTCATTCACTTTGTATTTTTTTGAGGGCTCGACGAGCTTAGCTACTTTTTCAAATTTTTTACCAGACATCTTCTACCCCTATTCAACCACTTCAAGTCCCATGCTCTTCGCAGTACCTGCGACTTGAGACATAGCGGACTCTACTTTTAAGCAGTTCAAATCAGGAATCTTCAATGTGGCGATTGCCTTGATTTGATCTGGTTTAATTTTTCCAACCTTATCTTTTTGGGGCATCTTCGAGCCTGATTCAAGCTTGAGAGCCTTTTTGATAAGATTAGAGACTGGCGGCGTCTTGGTGATGAAGGTGAATGAACGGTCCTGATAAACAGTGATGATCACAGGGATCACATTGTCCGCATCTTTTTGAGTGCGAGCATTAAACTGCTTACAGAATTCCATGATATTCACCCCATGCTGGCCGAGTGCCGGTCCCACGGGAGGCGCTGGATTTGCCTTTCCTGCCGGTATCTGGAGTTTAATCATTCCAGTGACTTTTTTAGCCATTTTCCCACTCCTTTTGAGCTGAGGTTTTAGTTAACTATCTAAATCTGACCTATTCAGATTTAGCTTTTTTCTACTTGTACGAAATCCAACTCAACAGGAGTTGGACGACCGAAAATACTGACTAAGACTTTAACTTTGCCTTTATCTTCGTTAATTTCTTCCACTGTTCCGTTGAAATTACTAAACGGTCCGTCGGTCACCATCACATTTTCACCAACTGAAAATTTGACTTTGGAGCGTGGCTTTTCACCCATTCCCGCCATCGCTTGTGTTACACGAAACACTTCAGCTTCAGGAACTTCAGGAGGACGAGTTTTACCACCGCTACCGGCACCTACGAAACCAGAGACCTTAGACGAATTTTTAACTAAATGCCAAGTCTCTTCTGTTAAAACCATCTGAACAAACATGTAACCTGGGAAAAATTTACGTGATTTTTCCTTTTTCTGGCCTTTAACAAGCTCAACAACACTTTCAGCAGGAATTAGAATATCACCAAAAAATTTTTCCATTTTATGGGATCTAATTCTTTCTTCGATCGCTGATTTAGCAGTTCCTTCGGAACCACTAAGAACATTGATTATATACCACTTCTTATCCATTGCGATCTCCTACCTCATGAGTGAGTTGATACCAAGACCAGATGCCCAATCCATGAGAGAAATAATGAGTGAAGAAATCAAAACCATAACAATGACAGAAACCGTCATAGCCACAGTGTCTTTTCGCGAAGGAAATACGACTTTTTTAATTTCAACAATAACTTCTTCAGCCCAGGTATTAAATTTTGAATTAAATTGGCAAGAAAAGAAAATAGCCAAACCCACAAAAATGGGAAGACCGTGCTTAAATAAATCTTGATCACCTAATCTTGCCATAACAGCAAATGCACCAGAGAGAGCTTTAAGAAGTAAGTGCAAGGTGACTCCGATAAGAGCCGAGAACAATCCCAAACATGCTGTTATAGTTTTTGCATTCGAATTTTCCATCTCACAACACCTTTCGAGTGAACTCTTTATTGGCAGGGGCGGAGGGATTCGAACCCACGACCTAACGATTTGGAGTCGTTCGCTCTACCGCTGGAGCTACACCCCTGTAAAGAGTTAAGGGGACATCCGCGTAGATGTCCCCTTTATTAAGCTATTCAGTCTAAAGAAAATTACTCAACGATTTCAGTAACGACACCCGCACCAACAGTACGGCCACCTTCACGAATTGCGAAGCGTAATTCTTTTTCCATGGCGATAGGAGCGATGAGTTCTACAACCATCTCTTCTACTTTATCACCAGGCATGATCATTTCAGTTCCGTCTTTCAAAGTTACAACACCCGTTACGTCAGTTGTTCTGAAGTAAAACTGTGGGCGGTAACCGTTGAAGAATGGAGTATGACGGCCACCCTCTTCTTTTGTGAGGATGTACGCAGAAGCTTTGAATTTCTTGTGAGGCTTAACAGATCCTGCTTTAGCAAGAACTTGACCACGCTCGACGTCTTCTTTTTTAGTACCACGTAGTAAACAACCACAGTTGTCACCAGCACGGCCTTCATCAAGAAGCTTACGGAACATTTCGATACCCGTTACAGTTGTCTTAACTGTAGGTCGGATTCCCACGATTTCGATCTCTTCGTTCACTTTGATAATTCCGCGCTCGATACGACCAGTTACAACAGTTCCACGACCAGAGATCGAGAAAACGTCTTCCACAGGCATCAAGAAAGGCTTATCAGTAGCACGAACGGGTTCTGGAATCGCAGCATCACAAGCTTCCATGAGCTTCATGATTGAAGGACGACCAAGCTCAGAAGTATCACCTTCCAGACCTAGTTTTGCAGAACCTTTTACTATTGGAATTGTATCACCAGGGAAATCGTACTTAGAAAGAAGTTCACGAACTTCCATTTCCACTAGCTCGAGAAGATCTTTATCATCAACCATGTCACACTTGTTCATGAACACAACAAGCGCAGGAACACCAACTTGGCGAGCCAAAAGGATGTGCTCACGAGTTTGTGGCATAGGTCCGTCAGCAGCAGAAACCACGAGAATAGCGCCGTCCATTTGCGCAGCACCTGTGATCATGTTTTTTACGTAGTCCGCGTGTCCTGGGCAATCCACGTGTGCGTAGTGACGCTTGTCAGTTTCGTACTCAACGTGAGTAGTAGAAATCGTGATACCACGCTCTTTTTCCTCAGGAGACTTATCGATTTGATCGTAAGACATCGCTTGAGCTTTACCAATAGTTGCTAATGTAGTTGTAATAGCAGCTGTTAAAGTCGTTTTACCATGATCGACGTGACCGATTGTACCGATATTCACGTGCGGTTTGGTACGGTTGAATTTTTCTTTAGACATTGTTTCCTCCTGAGAGTGTTTAGTTTTTTAATCTCAATTTAAATCGTACAAATACAAAAAAATCGATCGCTAGTAACAATTCCAAGGAAACAGATAAACTGCAACCTTTTTGAATCACTGGCAGTTTCATAAAACTGGAGCCCGTGATCGGAGCCGAACCGACGACCTCACCCTTACCAAGGGTGCGCTCTACCACTGAGCTACACGGGCCATCCTAATTTGGAGCGGGAGACGGGTCTCGAACCCGCAACCCTCTGCTTGGAAGGCAGATACTCTAGCCAATTGAGCTACTCCCGCTCTATGATAACAACACTAAGGCCCACTTTTTTCTTGGAAGAAATGGTGGACAGGGAAGGATTCGAACCTTCGTAGACATAAGCCAGCAGATTTACAGTCTGCCCCCTTTAGCCACTCGGGCACCTGTCCCCAAAAAACCAAAAAAGAAATGGAGCTGGTTATGGGACTCGAACCCGCAACCTGCTGATTACAAATCAGCTGCTCTACCAATTGAGCTAAACCAGCCTTACAAACGGACCCAAAAATTATTTTTGAAATGATTTTTAGAGACAAATCGGCATCGAAACGCTGACCGTAACTTCGAAAACTTCAAAAACATGTTTTGTGTTTTTGTAACCGAATGTTTTTACGGAAAAAGCTGTAGGGAGTCAAAACAAATTAAAGGCGAACTAATTTCGAGAGCCCCATCGCTGACGACTTGTCTCTCCAAGTGCTAAAGCTGTGGCCACTGACGCGTTGTAGCTGGCATCGGCAGACGTTTGTGGAAGTCTGACAATTTCGTCACATAACCGTTCGGTGGTTGTACGAAGGCCCTTATCTTCCGCACCGACCAACCATATGACTTTTTCCGGAAACTTGAAATTATAAAGAACTTTCGTGGACTTATGAGATAAACCATAGGCCCAAAAACCCATCTCTTTTAGTTTTTCTAAAGAGGCTGTGAAGTTGGGAACAATTTCAACGGGAACATGCTCGACTCCGCCGCAGGCCACTTTGTGCACAGTGGCCGTCAAGTGAACCGATCGATCTTGAGGAATAAACAGAGCGTCAACTCCTAGCAACCAAGCCGTTCTTAAAATGGCTCCTAAGTTATGAGGATCTTCGATTCCATCCAAAAAGAGAACGATGCTTTCTGGTTTTTCTGCCAATTTTTCCCAGTCGACACGAGGTCGACCCTCGACAACCAAGACGGCACCTTGGTGGGCTGGAAATTCTTTTGTCAAAAATTCTTTTGGCTTCACTTCTAGGGTGAGTTTCAGTTTACGTGATTTATCTTCGAGTTCCCTGAGGTCTTCCGAAGACTCGTGACCTTTTTGCACCCATACAGATTGAATTTTGGCTGCATTGGTTTTTAGTGTTTCCATGATAGCGTGATGGCCCACCACAACTCGAGAGTTTTTATAGTCGATGGTTCTTTTTTGATTGGATGCTGGTTCAGAGCGGTGATTTTTTTTGCTGGGAATATTTGTTTTTTTCATCTGACCATTTAGTGGCGAAGGTTAGCAATTGGAAAGCAAAATCTGAGAGCGTAAAAAATTTACGGCCTTGCTCCTGAATCAATCCAAACTTGGATGGCCAAAATTTGCTCTGCATTGACAGGAGTAATGGAACTGGATCTGGGAGGCATACGCCTTCTGGCATCAGGCTGGATGACCCGGTAAAACGAACTGGCCGCAGAGTCACCCGGAACCACGACGTTCACAAAAATCCCATTCACAAGATCTTCATAGGAATTAAAAGGCAAGTCAGAAGCACTTCCCTGGGGACTGTGACAACTGATACATTTAGGTAGAATAATATTTTCATTAATGGAAGCAAAAGTAGGCTCGACTTTAGAAACGAAATTACCCTCTGGTGTAAGTTCAATTTCAGGTAAAACGATGTCATCAAAAAAGCGGTAATGACAACTGGTAGTGATAAGACAAAAAAGTACTAAACAAATTCGACTTAATCTCATAACTCAAAGCCTAACTAACAAAAATGGCAGAGAGGTACTTATTATACCCGGTGCTGTAATATCTCAGGACCTAAGACTAGAGCTTTACCAATGGACCCAATAGTGCAATAAGGCATTAAATCAAATACACCTGGAGGTTTTTTATGAAACTGATCACAACTCTAGCCTTTCTTTTTTGGAGTTCATTATCTATGGCTGTACAAACTGTTCCTCAACTTGATCTGAATCGATACTTAGGCAAATGGTACGAAGTTTCCAGCATCCCTGCTTTTTTTCAAAAAAAATGTGTGAAAGATACGACAGCTGAATACAAACTTCTTGAGACTGGAAAAATCGATGTGATCAATTCCTGCCGTCAAGCCAATGGAAAAATTCAAGTGGCCAATGGTTTAGCCGTTGTTAAAAATAAGCAAACCAATGCAGAACTCGGAGTTTCCTTTGTTCCATTACTCAATCACTTTGGTTTTTTTCAAGGTCAGTACAAAGTTTTAGCCCTTGGAGAAAACTACGAATATTCTTTAGTCGGAACCGATGATTTAAAATTTGGATGGATTTTATCTCGTACGCCAGGCCTTTCAATTGATACCTTAGCTGTGATAGAAAAAGAAATTCGCAGACAAGGTTATGATTCTTGTCAATTTTTAATGAGTTTACAAACAGATGGAACTTACGTGGAACGTGTTCCACTTTGTGAAGCTGTTAAGCACTGAAAGAGACAAAAGCTTTAGCTGCTTTTTTCATATCTTGAGCGTCGATAATGGGCCGGCCTACAACAAGAGCGCTGGCCCCTTTTTGAATCGCTTCACCAGGTGTCATCACTCTTTTTTGATCCTGAGCTAAATCCTGAGCCCCTCTGATACCTGGCACAACTTTAAACAGTTTTTTATTTATTAATAAATCAAGCTCATGGCCTGAACAAACAAGTCCATCCAGACCCGATTGCAAAACGAGATCCGAAAGTTGATCCACATGGTGGGTGGGTGTTTGTGATTTAAAATTAGATGGAAAACTGGACTGATCCCAACTTGTTAAAATACTGACACATAAAATTTTAAAAGGGCGAATTTCATTGAGTTCTTTTTCTAATATTGCACACTGTGTGAGAGCCTCGAAACCTGCAAGAGCATGAACTGTAACAAAAGTTGCACCAGAATCAAAACTGGTTCTTATTGCCGAAATCATTGTGCTGGGAATATCAAAGTGTTTCATATCAACAAAAACTGGCAATAGCTGACTAAGCTTATCAATCAATCTTGAGCCCTCTTTCATCACAAGCCTAGGGCCAAGTTTAAATCCGCCTACGATATCTTGAAGCTCAAAAGCGATTTCAAGTGCTTTTTCTGGTTGATCCACATCAAGTGCGACAAGAATCGGATTCTTAAGCACGCTTCACCAAAGATGAAACGACATCAGGTGAAACTTTTGAAACTTCTTTTGTTCTACGAATCACAAGTTCCACTTCGTTTTGCTCGAGGCCTTTTTTTCCAATCACAATTCGGTATGGCATTCCTAAAAGGTCAGCATCTTTGAATTTAAACCCTGGTCGCTCGTCACGGTCATCAATGAGAACATCAAGGCCTTTTGCAACCAACTCTTTTTCAATTTTGAGACAAACTTCCACAGCATTTGGATCTTTTGTATCAAGCAGGCAAATATGCACGTCGAAAGGGGCAATGGCTTGCGGCCAGACAATGCCATCCTGATCATGATTTTGTTCGATGCAAGCTTGTACTGTTCTAGAAACACCAATTCCATAGCAACCCATTTCAAAAGCCTGTGCTTTTCCTTGAGAATCTAAGAATGTGGCTTTCATTTTTTCGGAGTACTTCTTACCTAAATAAAAAACATGGCCCACTTCTATACCTCGAAAGGCTTGCAGCTTTCCGTTGGATTCAGGACATTTATCACCAGCCTTGGCCATTCTGATGTCAACAATTTGAGTGGCTTGAAAATCTTTGGGGAAGTTTACATTTTTTAAATGGAAACCATCTTCGTTGGCCCCCACAATGACATTTTTAAGGCCTTGAACACCCGTGTCCATATAAATGGGAATTTTCAAACCCACAGGGCCGCAGGAACCAGGATGAGCACCAGAAACTTCTCGAACCTCTGCATCTGTTAACATCAAAGGTGCATTCGTTAATTTTAAAACATTCTTTAATTTGATCGGATTGAGCTCGTCTGATCCTCTAAGTAAAACACATATTGGTTTAAGTGATGTGTCTTTAGGATTGGTGCGATCATTGCTACTGAAAAATAAAGTTTTAACTAAATCTTTTTCTTGTACACCTGTACTTTTCGAAAGATCAGCGATGGTTTTTAATCCAGGTGTAGCAAATTTTTCTATTTCCTTAGGCGCCTCATGGGACACATGAGCAATGGAATCAATGGCCGGGCAAACTTCAATATTAGCTGCAAAATCTGTGGTGTCACTAACAAGAAGAGAGTCTTCACCCGCGTCAGCAAGAAGCTGAAACTCGTGAGTCTGGCTGCCTCCGATATTGCCAGCATCCGCTTGCACGATTCGGTATTTTACACCTAATCGATCAAAAATGGCTTTGTAGGCATTGTACATTACATCATAGGATTTGAGTGCTGAGGCCTGATCCGCATCAAAAGTATAGGCGTCTTTCATGATGAATTCACGACCTCGCATCAGACCAAAGCGGGGTCTGATTTCATCTCTGTACTTGGTTTGCACTTGATAAATATTTTTAGGTAAATCTTTATAGGACTTCACATCATTACGAACGAAATCGACAACGGCTTCTTCGTGAGTGGCACCTAGACAAAACCAATGTTCATTACGATTTTTAAATTTTAAAAGCCCCGCACCCATTTCTTCCCAACGGTTGGTCTCTTCCCATAATTCTCGGGGGTGAACAATCGGCATGAGAATTTCGGTTCCACCACGGGAATCCAATTCCTGGCGAATGATATTTTCAAACTTACGTATAGCCCTAAGAGCAAGAGGACCATAAGTATACAGACCTGGCGCTAACTTTTTTATAAGTCCTGCCCTGATCATCAGTTTGTGGCTTGGGATCTCAGCATCACTGGGAGCTTCTTTAAGAGTGTAAATATGACTTTGTGACCAACGCATACGACTTCCTATCTATCCATTTGTTTCGATGCCGTAAGCTTTAATCTTACGGTGTAAATAACTTCTCTCAAGGCCAATGGCTTCAGCTGTTTTGGAAATATTGCCGCCGTTTTCTTGAATTTTCATCTCTAAATATTCTTTTTCAAAACCAGCTCGGGCTTCGCGAAATGTTTGCATTTCACTATTTTTATTTTCACCTGCTAAACCCGTGTCCACAAGTCCAGCGAACCTGAGGTCATGAATATCCACAAAGTCACCAGGAGTTAAAATATAAACTCTTTCGATGAAATTTTTAAGTTCTCGGATATTTCCAGGCCATCCGTAGGAAATCATCAAAGCCACTGCCCCATCTGAAAATAATTTTTTATTTTCACCGGTGTCACGGGAAATCATATCTGCAAAATGAGTGATTAAACTTGTGAGATCTTCTTTTCGGTTGCGCAAAGGCTCTAGATGTAAACGAAAGGTGCTTAAACGATCATAAAAATCCTGGCGTAAAGTTCCTGCTTGAATGGATTTTTCTGGCGCCTCTGAAGTGGAGATGATGACCCGAGCTTCAGATTTCACAAGCTCTTGCCCCATGTACCGAGTGAATTGCCGCTCTTGCATGAATCTGAGTAGTTTGTTCTGAAGATGGGCAGGCATGGAGGTGATTTCTTCAATGTAAAGAGTGCCATTTTCAACGAGTTCTAACTTTCCTTTTCGAGATCTATCGACCCCGGGCATGGCCCCTTTTTCAATTCCAAAAATTTCCCCTTCGAGAAGGTCTTCAGGAATAATTTCACAGTTGATTTCTGCAAATGCCTTACTTGCACGCGGGCTCATGTAATGAATATTTTGCGCTGCAAGCTGTTTACCTGTTCCTGCCTCACCGGTCACAAGAACCCAAGCTTGAGTGGGTGCGAGCTTTGCAATGAGCTGTTTGGTTTGCATAATTTTTTGTGAGTCACCACGAATGGCAATGTTACTTCTTAGTTTGCTTAACAATGCCGACTTTTCAGCTTGGGCTTGACGGTAATTAATCGCATTTACAATGGTGATAGAGATTTTCTCGATGGACAATGGTTTTTCAATAAAATCATAGGCACCCAGTTTAGTGGCTTTAACAGCCGTTTCAATAGTTCCGTGCCCTGAAATCATCACAAATTCTACTTCTGGATATATTTGCCGGGCTTCTTTCAATATTTCCAGACCATCCCTATGACCTGGCATCCAAATATCTAAAAACACCACATCTGGTTCAATGGATTTTAATAACTTTAAGCCTTCATCACCATTAGCAGCAGTGGCCACTTCATAGCCTTCATCTTTTAAACTGGCCGATAAAATGTCACGAATAGAAGCTTCATCATCGATAATTAAAATTTTACTCATTCTTTAGGTCTCCAACCTTCTACTGTGAGCACTGGCATTTCGATCACCATTTTAGAGCCCTGGGGTTCATTTGGCAAAGCGCGAATGTATCCCCCATGGTCCTCAATGACTCGCTTAACAATCGAGAGTCCAAGGCCAGTTCCACTTTCTTTAGTACTAAAATACGGTTCAAAAATTTGTTGCCGATTCTGCGCTGGAATTCCCACTCCATTATCGGTCACAGAAATTCGTACAGTTTTTAGCTGATGATCATACTGAGTCATCACCTGAACAACAGGTGATTGGACTTTTGCACAAGCAGCTACGGCATTATCAATTAGATTGGTAAGGACTCGCTTGATTTGATCCACATCAAATTTAAAAATGGGAACCGTTTCATCCAATTGTACATCGAATTGAATATCACTGTGAGCATTTGAAAATAGACTGACAGTCTGTTGTGTCACTTCATTGAGCATTCCAGGAATGGGCCTGGATTGGGGAAGCCTTGCGAATTGACTGAATTCGTTCACCAAATTTTTCATATCATCCACTTGATGAACAATAACTTGAATGCAATCACGAAAAGCAGGGTCTTGAATTTGATCAGAAAATTTGCGGTGCAAACGCTCGGCCGCAAGCTTGATAGGAGTTAATGGATTCTTGATTTCATGGGCAATACGTCTTGCCACTTCTGTCCAAGCAGCAGCTCTTTGTGCAGATACGATGGGGCTTAAATCATCAAACACTAAAACTTTTCCAATTTCATGGCCTTCAGAATCTTTTAAAATTGATAAATTGAGAGACAAGGGCAGAGACTCACCTTCCACATTCACTGTCATATCACGACGAATGGTTTCAAGTTTATACTCTTGCATATTCTTTAAAAGCTCAGCAAAAACTCGAAAATAGTCAGACCTGAGTAATTCACGGACAGGACGACCGATATAAGCTTCAGGTTGAATTTTTAAAAGATCAGCTGCGTGTCGGTTCACTGTTGAAATAATACCTTTTTTATCAACTGAAATAACTCCTGTTGATATGTGACCAAGAACCACTTCCACATATTTAATGGTTTCATGAAGCTGGGTGGTGGTTTGATCGAGGTTTTCTGTCATGAGATTAAAATTATCCATCAGATAAGTGATCTCTTCGCTGCCTGAAGAGAGTTGCACCGGAGAGTAATCTCCGCTGGCCACTTTTCGAACGGCTCGTCCCAGCTGCACCAGTGGTGTTGAAATTTGTTTAGCCAGATAAAAACCAAACCAGACGGCAGCAAACAGAATGACCAGAGTCATCATTAACAGCACGATGATGTAAATGGATTTCAATGGGGACTCCAAAGGATTCACATCACGAAATTCTTCATAGGCGGAAGACACGTCGGTCATTTGCGAGGTCAATGATAAGGGCACAAAGCTAGAAACCACCAAAGCTTTTTGAGGCTTTGAATTTTTAATTGGCAAAATCACGCGGACTAGATTTCCATCACCAAACTGTTGGATAGTTGAAGACTCTACTTTTTTAACAAGGCCTTTTTGTAAAAAATCAGTATCCGCGAGTGGAAGATGGTAAAGGCTTTCATCCGTTGTCATCGAATAAATTCGGTCCCCGTCGATGGACGAATAAATTTCAATGGCATCCAGGGCGTAGCGTTTTCGTAAAGATTCAAGGTTTTGTGTTAATAATTTTTCGTTGGTGAAATTTCGAATTTCCCTTTGGGCCTCATAGGCGAAATGATAATTTCTTTTTTTAGCGTTGAAATAATAAGAATTTTGAATCTCTAAAGAGCTTTTTAGAACTCCCACCATTTTAAGGGAAAACCATTTATCAAAACTGGTGTTAATATAAAAAACGGAAATCACAAGAAGTAACAAAGTGGGAATCGTACTAAAAGCAACAAAGGCTGCTATCAATTTTGATTTCAGTGAACTGCCGAAGATTTTGTTTTTTCTTTCAACAAAGACCTTCACGACGTTTCTGAAAATCAAAAACAACAAAAGTAAAAGCAAAATAATATTGAGATTAACCAGACCAAAGAAAAAGATACTATGAACAAATGGAAGCTGTTGGCTGATTGAAAATAGTCTAATTTCAAACCAAGTTAAAAAAACGACTAAAAAGGAAAGCAGAAAAATAAATACGATTTCTCGTTTTCTTTTTCGCTCTTCTTTGGGTTTGTCGACTTCTTCAACGGGCTCAATCATGATTTATTTTTTTCGATTCATTTTTTTGAGGCTGTTAATAAGCCCTACCATTTCAAGTGCTACGAGTGCTGCTTCTTCGCCTTTGTGCCCGTGTTTGCCACCAACGCGTTCAAGGGCTTGTTCTTCATCTTCCGTGGTGATCACTCCGAAGCCAATGGACTTACCAGTTTCTAGCATCACTTGAGTCACTCCACGCTCGACACTGTTACAAACCAAGTCATAGTGGGAGGTTTCGCCGCGAATGACAGCGCCCAACGCTACAGCTGCATCACAACCTTGTTCGAACATCACTTTTATCGTCAAAGGAATTTCCACGGCTCCTGGAACTTTGACCGAGAAGATTTCAACTTCAGCGGTTTCCAGCACGTTCAACGCACCTTCCAGAAGTCTTTCTGTTATGTCTTCGTTAAATCGACTGGTGACGACTGCAATTTTCAATCGTGGAGGAATGGCTTTCGAGGGTTTCTTTTTTGCTAACTTCTTTTTCACTTTGGAATTCCTTCTTTGCTTGGGACTTGAGATGATTAATAAGATCTCGTATTTGTCCAATTTTCAACTTGTGCTGCTCGGCAAAGATTTCTAAATCGGGAAGTCTGGCCATAGTACCATCTGAATTCATGACCTCACAAATCACAGCTGCGGGTTGAAGCCCTGCCAGCTTCATGAGATCCACACTGGCTTCCGTGTGCCCAGCCCTTTCTTGCACTCCACCCAAACGAGCTCTGAGAGGAAAAATATGTCCAGGTGAGCGAATATCTTCTGGTTTCGAATTTTTATGACTGGCCACCTGGATGGTCCGAGCTCGGTCAGCGGCTGATATTCCTGTGGATATTCCTGTGGAAGCTTCGATACTGACAGTGAATGCCGTTTTGTTAGGTGAGCCATTTTTTGACTCAGGCACCATCAAAGGTAATTCTAAGCGCTCGATGACCTCAGGAGCCAAAGCAAGACAGATAAGACCCCTGGCTTCTTTAGCCAAAAAATTAATTTTTTCAGCGCTGACATGTTCAGCAGAAAAAATAAGATCGCCTTCGTTTTCACGGTCCTCGTCGTCGACGACAATAATCATATTTCCAGAGGTGAGTTCCAATAGAAGTTCATCAACCGAACTGAATTTCATGTTGAGGTCTCGAATTCTTTTTTATGTAAGTAAAGTTTAGCAAGGTAGTCGGTCTCAAGATTGATCAGCCCATTCAATGGAATTTGTGACAGATTCGTTCGCGAAACAGTTTCAGGAATTAAACAAAACTCTACCACACCATCACGAATTTCATTGATCGTTAGACTAACCCCGTGAATGGCAAGGCTGCCTTTTTTCCAAATTAACGGGAGTAAGTTTTTTGGACATTCCACGTTCAGAAACCAGGAGTCACCGTAGGCTTCATTGCGAACCACTTTTCCTAGGGCTTCCACATGGCCAGTCACAAGATGACCGTGCACACGATCACCAAATCTAAGCGAACGCTCGAGATTCCAAACCTGTCCTGTCAAAGAATCCATGTGAATGTTGAGAGTTTTTAAAGTTTCAAATCCTAGAATAAAGTGGATGGAGTGGTCGTTAAACAAATGAACCGTTAAGCAAACTCCATTACAAGCAATACTGTCGCCAATTTTAATATCATCAAAGTTTTTGGGTCGGATTAAAACAACCTCGACGGCCTGCTTGTGGGGGATCACTTTTAGAATTTGAGATGTGGTCTCGATGATTCCTGAAAACATGTGAGCATTAGTAGCTGCGCACTAGGTAAAATGCAACCTGGTGCGATGCAACAATGCTGGCTTACATGCCCTTGGGGGCTTCGATATCTTCCACTCGTTTTAACAACTGAACTCTCCAGCCTGGCAGGATCTTACGGTTGTCGTAACGCTGAGTGATGGCGACCGTGCTGAAGTTGCGATCCAAGTAGATCACCTCACCCACAGCAATGGGCCTTGGGTTAATGCGGTTATAGCCATTGAATTCGGATTCACAGGGCTTACCCTTCCAAATCGTAGCGTCTTGGTAGAACTCAAGCTGATCCCCGACTTTCAGGTTCACGTCCGCGCCACCTTTAATAACATATCCCAAGTCACCAAAAGGATTTTCTTCATCACCAAAGGGTTTCAAGTCCAAAATCTTTGTTGTCCATTGTACCTTGTTCATCTCATCTTTGATTTTATCAACAGCTGTTACCAAAGCCCGCTCGGTCACTTTTGAAAGTGGAGTGGATTTGTACCAACCATAACCTAAACCAATTTGATTAAACGACAAGTCCACTTGGCCGTCCGTATCTTTACTGGTTTCACGCACCAAAGGAGCTGCGATTAACTTCGATTTTCCATTGTTAATGTCTTTTGCGATATCAAAAGCTCTCATTTGAAGGCTCAGCTCTTTGACTTTAACACGAAATTTGGCACCTAAACCAAATCCTGTGTGCACAGTGCCTGTATTTTGGTTGAAACCAATGGAAATATTATTTCCTGATGACATTTCATAGGACAATACACTGCCTTCAATTTTTACATCAGGCAAATTAATCAAACATCTGGCTTCTTCAGAGAAATAAAGATCATTACCCACATTTTTTGAACCAAAGGCTTTTTGGTACATACCCTGGGCTCCCGCAAGTACGGGTCCACTTTTTTCCATCATAATTCCAGGTCCATTATAGCTTGCTGTGAATCCTTTAGAATTAAAGAGCACGCCATAAAGTTGCTCGCTGGCCACATAGCCGAAGTCAAAATTACCAGCTTCACCGAATTGCACAGACGGAGATCTGACCGCACCGGCATCGGCATACCATTTAAGGGCACGTTTTTCGACAACAACAGGTGCCTGCTCTTCGCAACCTTCGTTTCCCATTAAACTAAGACCGAGACCTAACATTGCGACCGATTTTAAAAATTTTGATTTCATCCTTCACCTCACGTCTAGACTATCGACCAACCACAGACTAAAGTTTATAGACGTAGGCCCTGATGATCAAAATTGTGGCAACTGCCTGTTCTTAAAGGATTTTTATGAACAGTGTTTTAGAATGAGACACTCTAACTTGTTGAAAGTTGTGGAAAATAAAAAAATCGAGAGAAAAACTTTTTTTTTGATTGAAAAAAGTTTGAGCAGAAATTTAAACAAACTGACGAAAGTCCTGTCGAAAGTTATGACGAAAAAATGAGAGCTTAACATCATAAACTCAATATTCCTTATTTTTGGATACATGTCCAAAAATAAGTACTTAATATTTGACTTACGTCCAAAAATAAGGAATTATAAAATGTATGAAGAAGCGCTATCTTTCTGAGCAGATTCTAAAAGACTTGAAAAATAAGATGGTCTTTTTAGGGGGCCCTCGCCAAGTGGGCAAAACGACTTTGTCTTTAGACTTATTCTCTGAGAAATTCTATCTCAACTGGGATTCTTCAGAAGATCGTGAAAAAATCCTAAAATTTGAATTACCAGCAGAAAAAACATGGGTATTTGATGAAATTCACAAATACAAAAAGTGGCGGAGTTATGTTAAGGGACTTTACGATAAGAATAAAAAGCAGCAAATTGTGGTGACAGGAAGTGCAAGGCTTGATTTCTATCGCTTTGGTGGCGACTCCCTACAAGGGCGCTATCACTTTCTAAGACTTCATCCATTTACTATTGATGAATTACAGTCCAATTCTTTCTCGGATTTTAAAACTCTTTTTGAACTTGGTGGCTTTCCAGAGCCTTTTCTAAAGGGTGATAAAACAGAAGCCACGAGGTGGTCAAAAGAGTACAGATCTCGTATTCTTAGAGATGACATCAGCTCAATTGAATCTATTCACGATTTAGGGTCTGCCGAATTGGTTCTTATGCGTTTACCAGAATTAGTCGGTAGTCCACTATCAATCAATGGCATCAGCGAAGATATTCAGATTAGTTTTAAAACCATAAAAAAATGGCTTGATATCTTTGAGCGCTTTTATGCCATCTACAGACTTTCACCCTTCGGCTCGACGAAAATAAAAGCATTAAAAAAAGACCAAAAGCATTACCACTATGACTGGACACTTGTAAAAGATTTGGGATGCCGATTTGAAAATATGATCGGCAATCACTTGCTAAAACGAATTCACTATTTAGAAGACACCCAAGGACGGGAAATTGAACTTAGATATTTTCGCGATAACGAGCAGCGCGAAGTTGATTTTGTTGTCGTAGAAGATAAAAAACCAGTATTGTTTATCGAATGCAAATTGAATGATACAAGCGTGTCACCACACTTAAAATATCTAAAGAAAAAATTCCCTTCGGTAGATTCGTATCAGTTGACCTATAACGCAAAAAAAGATTTCGTATCACAAGATGGAATTCGAGTCTGTGATGCTCATAATTTGATGACAGAGATTTTATCTAAAATTTAACAATAAAAAATGATTACTGTTAAGTCACTCACTTATAATGTCGATTGCAAAAAGAATAAAAGTCGTTATTATTGATCTCTACTTTCAAGAATTGTCAAAGCAAGCAGGTAAAAATGGCAAAGCGAGCACCAGTTACTAAAAAAGCTAGAAAAAAGGTGATTCAAGTTCGCGAGCATCTACTGACTGTTCCTACTAGTAAAAAAAATCCAACTGGTAAAACTATAAGAGACAGTCATCCGAGACGATTAGTAGGAACTTATTTAGATCTTAACGAAATTAATGCAGTATTTAAAAAATATGATCGAAAGAAAATTATTTATCCTACACCAAAAAAATTAAAAAGTGAATATCCTAATTCCGATCAATTTGATGATTTAATCGCCGTATGGACAGACTACTTCAATAAAAAAATGAATACTCAATTCCCAATTGATCCTGATGTTATCAAAGCCCTGATCGCAAGTGAATCAAGCTTTGATCCAGACCCTTTAGGTAACAGAAAAATTGCCAGAGGATTGACTCAAATAACAAAAGCTACATTTAAAATTTTACAGGATCCAAGCGGTGAAGCTAAAGATTTTATTTTCAAGGGTATCAGACAAAAAGATTTAGCAGATCCCAACATTTCCATACCAATGGCCATCAGATGGTTGCATCGCAAACGAGAGACTGCAGCAAGCAAACTCAAGCGATCTCCAAGTCATGAAGAAATTATTTTAGACTATAAAGGTCTTCTTAAAAGCCAATCAGTATATAAAAATAATGCTATCACAAAATATCGAGACATGTATGCGAAACTTAAAAAGTAAATTATTTGGACTGCTCATAATTGTCGGCGCAGTAGGTTGCCAAACCTACAAAACATTTCACCTTAAATCATTTAAACAATTAAATGCGAGTGATCTACATATCATTCAAGTAAAAGCCTCACTAGTTCAGCAAAAATGTCTTTATTTTAATGCTGAGGCTGATAATAACTGGCGACATCAATATTTCATTTATGTGCGAAATGATAAAAATGAGTTTTTTGAAATTATGCACCCAACACATCAAGACAAGGAGACATGTGACTTACAAGTTAAGAAAATTGAAAAAATCTTAAAAACAGGGTCTGAAGTCAGTTTGTGTGCTCGCGGAGAAATAAGGAAAGCCTCAGTCAATCGTGACTACCTTGGAGGCATAATTGACGCGGATTCATCAAATGAACCACTCACTGTCTACCAAGCACTCACATTGGACAGTATTTGCTTCTCTAAAAAGTGCTTTAGCAATAATAGTGTCTTTACTACCACATGTCCTGGATTTACGAAAAACTAAACCTGAGCTTCTTCCCATCACTCTCAACTCGCACCTTCGACCCTGGTTTCAAATCCCCCGCAATCATTTGCGTAGCTAATGGATTTAAAACATCAGTCTGGATCAATCGCTTCAAAGGGCGTGCTCCGTAGATGGGATCAAAGCCACGCACAGATAAGTAGTCCAAAGCTTCTTGTGCGAATTCAATGGCAATTTTTTTCTCTTCAAGCCGAGAGATCACGGATTTCAACTGCACCGACACGATATCTCGAAGTTGTTCTTGCCCCAGAGGCTTAAACATAATGATCTCGTCAATACGGTTCAAAAATTCAGGTCTGAAAGAAGATCTTAAAACTTCCATGACCTTTTTTTCTTTTTCCGTCATCGATAAATCTTTATCGATCAAAAATTGAGAGCCCATATTAGAAGTCATGATGACCACGGTGTTTTTAAAATCCACCGTTCGACCTTGACCGTCAGTTAGCCTTCCGTCATCTAAAACTTGTAATAAAATATTAAACACTTCAGGATGAGCTTTTTCCACTTCATCAAGCAGCACAACACTGTAGGGTTTTCGTCTGACAGCTTCTGTAAGCTGCCCGCCTTCTTCGTAACCCACATATCCCGGAGGGGCTCCCACAAGTCTTGAAACAGTGTGCTTTTCCATGTACTCGCTCATGTCGATACGGATAATAGATTGCTGATCATCAAACAAAAATTCAGCCAGCGCTTTGACAGTTTCTGTTTTTCCGACTCCTGTTGGACCTAAAAATAAAAAACTGCCGATGGGTTTATGAGGATCTGAAATTTCAGCTCTTGATCTTCTGACCGCATCAGCTACCATTTTTAAGGCGTGATCTTGACCGACCACACGGGCTGACATCAGCTTTTCCATCTCAAGTAATTTCTTTGTTTCACTGCTGAGCATTTTAGAAACAGGAATTCCCGTCCACTTGGCCACGACTTCGGCCACTTCTTCAGGCCCCACTTCTTCTTTTAAAAGTTTGCTGGGTGATGAAGTTGTTTCTGTTTTGAATTCAAGACTTGCAATTAATTTTTCAGTGTCAGGAATTTTTCCATATTTCAATTCCGCTGCACGTCCCAAATCACCGGTGCGCTCGGCTTTTTCCATTTCAACTCGGAGTTGATCAAGCTGTGATTTTAAATTTTTACCTTTTTCAAGACCACCTTTTTCAAATTCCCATTGCTCTCGGAGTTGTTGATTCTGAGCACTGAGTTCTGAAATTTGCTTTTCAAGCTGACCCAATCGGTCCATTGAAGCGGCATCTTTTTCTTTTTTTAAAGATTCTTTTTCCACCCGAAATTGCATCAGTCTTCTTTCAATTTCATCAATGGCTTCAGGTCTGGATTTTGATTCAATCGACAGCCTTGAAGCCGCTTCGTCAATCAGGTCGATGGCTTTATCAGGTAAAAATCTTGAAGTGATATAACGATGAGACAGCTTCACAGCTGCTACTAACGCAGAATCCATGATGCGAATCCCGTGATGAACTTCGTATTTTTCCTTCAGGCCCCGCAAAATTGTTAAAGCCTCATCAGGACTGGGCTCGTCTACAAGTACTGTTTGAAAACGACGCTCAAGAGCTGCATCTTTTTCGATATATTTTTTATATTCATCTAATGTGGTCGCACCGATGCAACGAAGCTCACCTCTTGCAAGGGCTGGTTTTAAAAGTTGACCAGCATCCATGGCTCCTTCGCCTTTACCTGCACCCACTAAGGTATGAATCTCATCGATAAATAAAATAATTTGTCCAGCCGCTTGAACCACTTCGTTAATGACAGCTTTTAGACGCTCTTCAAATTCTCCGCGGTACTTGGCCCCTGCGATTAAAGATCCCATATCTAAAGACATCAGCGTCTTGCCTTGTAAATTTTCAGGCACATCGTCTTTGACGATTCGAGTGGCCAGTCCTTCAGCAATTGCTGTTTTACCCACACCAGGTTCACCAATCAAAACAGGATTATTTTTAGTGCGTCTTGATAACACCTGCATCACACGCCGGATCTCATCATCGCGGCCGACAACTGGGTCAAGTTTACCCTCTTGTGCCAATTGTGTCAGATCACGAGCGTACTTTTTTAGAACTTCAGTTTTACTTTCAGGATCATCATCGTTCACTTTTTTACCCTGCCGCATGTCTTGAATAGCTTTTTCAACAGCTTGCAGCCCAATCCCATTCTTTTTAAACAAATTTTTAAGTTCAGAATCATCTAATTTAAGGGCTGCTACAAAAAAATGTTCTGTAGAAATAAAAGAATCACCAAAAGCTCGCATTTCCACTTCGCTACCTTGAAACAACTTTTCCAGCCTCGAGCTAGCTGTAACTTTCGAGGGACCTGAGACTTTTGAAAGTTTATCGAGTCTTTCCTTAATCGACTTGAGAACCACCACAGGAGCTTGTCCCAGCTTTTCAATGATACGCGGGACAAGACCTTCTTGCTGCTTGATCAGCTCATAAAGAACGTGCTCAGGCTCGACTTGAGGATGCTTTTCAGTTTCAGCCAGTTTTGCTGCATTCTGCATGGCCTCTTGGGATTTTCTTGTCATTTTCTCTATATCGTGGCTCATATAGGTCCCTCTCTATCACTTAGATTAAACATGAGGCGTACCCAATGAAAGTCAAGACGGCGAAAACACCAAAAAGAATACGCCCCAGCATCAAGCTTGATAAAATTCATCCCGCTCAGTTTAATAAATATAGATTGCCTTGGGCCTGTGAGGATTGCACTCACTTTGATTCCATCAATGAAAGCTGCACTCTGGGCTACAACACCGTTCACCATCGCCTAGTCCAGCAACAAAAACAGTACGAAATGTCTGGATCAATGGCCCTGTGCAGGTTTCAAGAGATCGACTAACGACCCGTAAAAGTCAAAATTCCATTACGACTTGAGTCTAATTGTAGCAGAAAAAACGCATTTCTCGCCTACAGTCCTGTCAAGAACACGTCACAAACCGTCGAAGTTTATTTTGTGAATACTTAATAACTTTAATTTGGATCCAGGAGGATCCAGAGAATCAAGGTCAGATTCTCTCCCCAACGCCGAAAGGAGGGCCTTCAAGGATGAGATAACAACTTAAAACAAAATCGAACATTGAAAGTTCGATAGTAGGTTTTAAAAGGCCAAAAATTAACGAAGGCTCGGATGCCGATCTGAAATCTCAAACGAGAAATCAGAAAACAACAGGGAAGGATTTTTTATGAAGTTTAAATATTAACTAAATTAACAAAGGACAATAAAATGGGAATGAGAATATCTACAAACATCGCAGCACTTAACGCTCAAAGAAATTTGATGGGTAGCCAGCGTGTTATGAACAAATCAATGGCGCAATTAGCTTCTGGAAGCAGAATCAACATTGCTGCTGACGATGCTGCAGGTCTAGCGATCTCTGAGAACTTGAAAGCTCAGATCCGATCATCTGCTCAAGCACAACGAAATGCGAACGACGGTATCTCTATGGTACAAACGGCTGAGGGTGGTCTTTCTGAGATCAGCAACATCGTAACTCGTCTTCGTGAACTTGGTATCCAAGCGGCTTCTGACACTGTTGGTGAGACAGAGCGTGGATTTCTTGATAAAGAGGTTCAGCAATTGAAAAACGAAGTTCAGCGTATTGCATCTGTTACAACTTGGGGAACAACTAAGTTACTTGACGGATCTTCACCTGATTTCGATTTCCAAGTGGGTATCTTTAACAGCGACTTTGAAGATCGTATTACATTTGCTTCTTCTGAGAACGTAGCGACTTTGGATGCCTTGGGACTTGATAGTCTTGATTACACTTCTAAAGAAGGTGCACAATCAGCACTAGAACAACTGGATCTGGCTCAAACAAGCGTGAACGGAACTCGTGCAAACCTTGGAGCTCTTCAGAATCGATTAACTTCGACTGTTGATAACTTAGGTGTGTCACAAGAGAACTTGTCTGCAGCTAACTCACGAATTCGTGACACTGACGTAGCACAAGCTTCATCTGAGATGGTACGAAACAACATCTTGTTACAAGCTGGTACTTCTACATTGGCTCAAGCTAACCAATCTAATCAATTGGCGCTTAAGTTGATCGGGTAATTAATCTGGGATGTAGGTGAGGATCAATCCTCACCTACATCTTTTACTATTTTAAGGATTATGAAAAAACTAACTTCGCTTTTTTTACTATTACTTCTCAATGCCTGCTCGGGGGGGTTTCAGCCTAGCTCCAGTGACGGCAGTTCTTTCGATGGTGACATTCCTTTTAGCTCTGATATCACTGCGACGATCGTGACTGGACCTTTCGAAGGCCAGGTTGTGATTAACCAAGTTCAAAATTCCAAAATTCAAATTCTTATTCCGTTGGGGATTAATAATTTTCTCACCCCAGGGGCCTTTAGTGCCGAAAATTTACAAATCTCTGGACGTGTTTTAGCTGACAACAATCAAGCAAAATTGGTTGAACTAAACATACCCTACTCCTATGTTTTGCGAGGCGTTAGCCTCCCGATTCGTCAGCAACTTCCAACCGGTGAATCCTTAAGTTCCTATTTTTCAAACAGCGTTGCTTCTGCACAATTTCCCATTGACCCGTCAGGTCAAGTTCAAGCTCATGTCTACTTCAGTCCCCCACAATTTGGAGTTTTTATTCAAACTCCTTTTGATCAAACAAATGCTCGTCAGTACCAGGTCAATTACGGGACTTCATTCATGGATATCGGGCGATTTTCCACGCATCCCCATTTGAATGGTCTGAATGGTGGAATGTTTCTTTTCATTTCCTTGCCTCAGTAGACATTTATCATTACGATTTTAATCCATAGGTCACACCATTTATCTAAGGAGTTCCCATGGCTAAGAAAAAGAAACCTGCAAAAAAAGCAGCTCAAAAGACAACTAAAAAAGTAACAAAAAAAGCCGCTCCTAAAAAAGCGACTAAAAAGAAAGCGGCCCCCAAAAAGGCCACTAAAAAAGTGGCTGTAAAAAAAGCGACTAAAAAAGTAACTAAGAAAGCAGCGCCAAAAAAGCCAGCAAAAAAAGTAGCCGCTCCGAAAGCTAAAAAAGAGAAAAAAGTAAAAGCTGCAGCGGCTTCGCCTTTACTTGCTGAAATTGCAAGTGAGTTTGACGATGAGTCTGAAATGGACAACATGGTTGGACTTGATGATGACTTAACTCCAGAAGAAGACGAAGAGTGGAGCGAGCCCGATAACGCTGAAGACGACGCCTTTGAAGATCTCGAAGACGAAGAGGACCTTGTAGAAAAAGATCCTAAAGCGACTGATGAAGAAGATGATGATGGCGATGAAGAAGGTTATTTCTAGTCTAGAGGTAAAATCTCTGAATTCGTGGATGAATCTTTTTTAGTAGGTTGATCCACGATTTCTTCAGGTTTAGCACTTTCTTGTACATTAATTTTGATTGGGGTGGGAACTTTTTCAGTGACCACCTTTTTTGTTTCCGGCTTTGTTTCTACTACAACCGGCTGAACCTTTTCTACGGGTTGATCTTTAACTACAACTTCAGGCTGATTCACTATGACTTCGGGTTGAGAAGTTACCACTTCAGATTGTGATGTTACAACTTCAGGTTGCTGCCTAATAATTACTGTTGGCTTAGCATCATATACAGGAGGAAGTTCACGAACTCGCGGTTGAGTTCGAGGGATTATGATATCAAGTATCGAATCATGGCAACTTTGCGCGGTTTCAACAACGCTTTGTGAGCGCATGGGATGAGTGCTCACACACTGAACAAATTTGGGAATCTGACTTCTGTAATTTTGGTTGGCAAAGTCACAGTACTGAATCGCATGTTCTGAATGCCAGCCCGCTTTTTGCACGATGTTCATTAAACAACTCATCATCACATCACTGGAATCCCACTGACAAATTTCAAATGACCTTCTAGGGCTCATCCTTGCACCGGCCTGGAGTCTGGCTTCACAAGTGTTAAAATTAACATACTGAGCGCCAGATGGAGTGACAGCTTTTTTAAATTTTGAATCACATTTCACCGCTGCTGAATGGACATCCAACTGAGTCGTGAGTGATTTGTGATCCATACATTTTAAAAAGACTTTAGAAGAATTGATTGAACAAATGTGCTGAGCTTCCGTGGCTGTAGCTTTGAAATTGAACATTAAATCAGTAACACACGAATTAGCAGAAGACTGTGCAGAAATACCTAGTAATGCAGATAGTAGTATAAATTTAAACACAGTCTTCTCCTTCGAGATTAACGAATTATTTCATCGGACGAGTATGCACAGCATACTTATCAAATTCACCGTACTCATGAAGCTTGTTGTAAAGCGTCTTGATTGTGATTCCTAAGTTAGTGGCTGCTTGAGTTTTATTGCCTCCGTAAAAATCCAGAGCTTTTAAAATGTAGCGCTTCTCAAGTTCATACAAAGGTAATGAAGGATCATACTCCATTGATTTATCATTTTTTTCAGGAGTACGAATATGATCAGGCAAATCAAGAAGCATAATTTCGTGACCTTCAGAAAGAATTTGCAATCTTTCACAAACATTTTGAAGCTCTCGAATATTTCCAGGCCATTCGTATTTTAAAATGACTTGTAAGGCTTCATCAGAAATTCTTTTTCCACGATTCAAGTAAGAATGCTGAGGCTGATTTAAGAAATGTGTTATCAAACCGGGAATGTCTTCTTTGCGGCGACGTAGAGGTGGAGTCGTCACTACAATTGTATTGATTCTATAGTAAAGATCTTCACGGAAATTTCCCTTAGAAACTTCTTGCTCAAGATCACGATTAGTTGCAGAAATCAGGCGGATATCCACTTTGATAGGATCTTTACCACCTACACGGTAGATCTCACCCTCTTGAACGAATCTTAATAGTTTCGCCTGAATACCTTGAGACAACTCACCGATTTCATCCAAGAATAAAGTTCCACCGTTAGCCATTTCAGCTAAACCAGTTTTGCGATTGTAAGCACCAGTGAAAGAACCTTTTTCATGACCAAACAATTCTGATTCCAATAAAGTTTCACGTAAAGCACCGCAGTTGATGGCCACGAAAGGCTTATTTTTACGGTTCGACTTTTCATGAACGGCACGAGCAATCAGCTCTTTTCCAGTTCCTGACTCTCCCATAACGAGAACGTTGGCCTGAGACGGCGCCACACGGTCAATCATCTTCATCAACTGAGTCATCACATCAGATTGATAAATAATTGCACGAGTGATCTCGGGCTTAGCTACAACCTGCTGGGTAGCTCCCCATTGCAAGGTCTGGCCACTATTTTGAGGAGTGGGTAAAATTGTGGTCGAGGAATTGGAATTGTCGTTCATACGTACCGCCTTTCGATATAAAATCGAATGAGAATGATGCAATGGATCTAAGTGGGGTGGTTACGTTCTGAAATCCCACTTTGATACACCGCGTTTACGCATTGCAATATAACTTTGGTACTGAAACTTTTGCAAGTTTATTTTTCATGACCGTGAAAATAGGTAATGGGTGACAAAATGTGGAACTGGCCCGAGAAAATAGATAAGTTCTTGATATTTATGAATAATGTTGAATCTTGCTCGCCTCATACACTACGGGCCTATGCCTCTGATCTGAAAATCGTACCCAAATTTATTCATGAGAATAGTTCGGAAAGTGATGTCATCACACAGCTTCGAAAGGGTCTCAGTTCCTGGCAAAACTTAAGTCCGGCCACCCGAAATCGCAAGTCTGCTGCTCTGAAAAGCTTCTTCAATTGGATGTTTCAAAAGTCCTATTTTCAAGAGGATTTGTCTCTTAGAATTCAGACTCCCAAGGTTCCTTTAAAAATCCCTCACTACATTTCTGCAGACGAGGCCATTAGCGTACTGAAGTCTTACCCTGGGAAGCTTTCTCAAGAAGAATCACAGGATAAAACTTTATTTTGTTTACTTTATGGTGCTGGCCTTCGAGTCTCTGAAGCTTGCACTTTAAAGTGGAGTGATGTGAATTGGTCCAAGTCACAGATCTTAATCATCAGAAAAGGTGGCAATGAGCACTGGGTCCCGATTCCTGAAATGGCTTTGGGAGTGTTAAAAAAGCACTCTAGAAATCAAGATCACAAATATGTTTTCGGCGATATTCCTATGAATACAAGAACAGCCTATGAAATTATAAAAAAGCGCGGGATCGAAGCTGGATTACTGAAGCCTCTGCATCCACATGCCTTGAGGCACAGTTATGCTACGCACTTATTAAGCAGCGGGGCTGATTTGCGGGTCTTACAAGAATTGCTTGGGCATCAATCGCTGGGCACTACTCAACGATACACCCATCTAACGACCCATGAGTTAGCTCGGATGATTGATAAGCACCATCCACTCGCTAAGAAGTGATTAATTCGTCGTCGCCGTTTCAATGTAATGCCTGACCACTTTTTCAAAGTAGCCTGATTTTTCTTGAATCAAAGATTGATACTTCGACAGCTCTTGATAATCGCCTATGGAAATTTGCAAAAAAGGGTTCATCCATGGTTCCAGTTCAAGAACACCTTGTTGTCTCATAAGCTTGATATAAAATTGCATTTTCAGTCCTGAATAATCCTTGGCATTTTCTAATGCTTTTAAAAGATGCCCCAGCAAATTATAAAGCGAAGCAGAATCTGAATCTCCTTCGAGAGAAACTTTGGCAACAAATTCAAGTGCTAGAAGGGCGAAATTCAATTTATCATAATCAAGCCTGAGGCCTTCAAAGCCTTGTAGAAGCTGAGCCTCTTTCAATGTGTGCATATCTGATTTTCCACTGACAGAGTAAGTGAATTTCACGTGATGTGTGGGCTCGAGCACTCCCCCACCAAAACGTTTTTTTGATTTTAAAGCTCCTCGAGCAAGAAATGATTTTTTTTCCCCTGTACTTGAAAGGGCATGCAAAATCAAATCTGCTTCACCGTATTTTATTTTTCTTAAAATAATAAATGAGCCTTCTAGTTCTGTGGCCATTGAGAATCAAACTGAAGTGATTTTATAACACTTTGAAAAGTTGTTAAAAAATCAGGCTTTATAATGGCTGCTGCATCGATAACTAACATTCCCCTTAAAGTTTCGGGTGTGGGCTGAGGAGTCCACCAAGTTTTCATCATCTTGTAAGATTCAGTAAAGCAAGTGTTCGGAGTGACAACTTGATCTTCTGGAACATTTTTAGCGATCAATCTTGTTCTGATGGCATCTGCTGACAAATCAGGAAATACCAATACTGAGCGGTCCCATCTTCTTGCTGACACATTTTGGAAGTAAGCCCATTCAGAAAAGTTTTTTTCAAAATTTTGAATGGCTGTTTGATTTTCGATTAACTGCTTTCGGTTTTGAAACGAGGGAGCTTTCCAAGGATGATAGGGCATCACTTTTTCTGGAGCTCGAAACCTAGAACCGCAGACTACAGTGGCTAAAGATCCAAAACCTGAGGGACCAATCCAAACAGTGAAAGGCATGAGCTGCGATGAATCTGGCAATTGAAAGTGGCTAACTCGGATAAAAAATATTTTTTTATTATTTAATGCTTCTTCAAATAAATTAAGATTTACTTTTTGACCCGTGACTGCGTGTTCTTCAAAACCTAAAACAAACAAAGTATCTTTTGGCAGTGCTTCCACCCAGGCCACTGGCTCTTGACCGAACTGTTGGTGGACTTTCCAATCCACACTTTGAACTTGAAAGCCGTCCCGCAAAAAGCTAGCCAGTGAGCCTTCGAACATTGGCGAGAGCCCCTTAATCCAGGTAAAAGATTTTTTGTGCGATAAAAAAGAAGCCAACTGAGTTGTGACTTCATCCACTGCGCAGTAAAGATTAGGGTAAGTTCGAATGGCATTTTCTTTAGGATAATTAAAAATCTCAGTTAGCTGATTATTAATTTTATCCCAAATTTCTGGCGCTTGTAGTGGCATCAACATATGTGAAATTAAATCATAGCCCCTCAGAGGTGTCAAAAGACTCGGCTGCTATTCACTTCTCACTGACATATTTTGTCTCTGTCTCACTTCGAAACAATCAAAGTTCATAAAGTCGATTAGAAGATACTTTTGTGGCCAGTTCCCTGCATTGAAGACAGACATGGTAACAAAGATGCAGATTCTATTTATGATTTTGACTTTTCTTTCACTTGATTACGCCTACTCGCAAGATCAAGCTTCTACAAAACAGCATCAAACCAATTCAACGAACAGCCTGAAGTGTGAAGAAGATAAGTCCTATCTAACCCAAGAAATCACAGCTCTTAAAAAGTCTAATAACCTTTCAGCTGAATTTCTTAAATCCCAACCTTTTTCAAAACTTTTTGTGAAAAGAAGCTGTATCAGTTCGGCCCTCGCACAGGTTTCAGCAGGTCGCAAATTAACAGACAAAGAAAAAAGAAAGAGTAAAGAAGAGTTTGTAGGTAACAATTTTGTTCGCTGTGATGATGATGATGTTCTTCATGATTTTCAAAAGACCCCCTGCCAATCAGAGGATTCTATTAAACTCATCCATAACTCTTTCGAAACGGTCACCCAATGTTTGAAAGATTATGTCAGTGATTCAAAGGATCCATCTGTTCAAAATGAGTGGGTGAAACTTTATTTTAAAATGCTGACGAAAGAATCGGGCCTGCAAAATTATGTAAGGTCCCGACGAAAAGCTTGGGGTGCAGGTCAAATTATGCCCGAATACATTCAAGACTTTATTAATTTTTCAAAAGAGGGCGTACAAGAGCACCTTGAAAAATCAGAGCATTTAGTATGCAGGAACTTAGGAGAAGAAATTTTATCAGATACCAATTTTAAAAAATTCTATTCCACTAAAAAAAAGGCAAATGAACTTTTTCGCACTTGTTCCTTTGTGGGAGCTGACGATAATCAAATCCTAAGAAATCTACTGGTCGGATTTTCCAGTTTGAAGGTCACTCGAACCCGAGCCAGAAGATCTGCCTTTTCTAATGAGGTGGTCAAACTCTCATCGAAAGACCAACTGCAAGTGGAGCTTTCCCTAGTGCCTTTAGCTTACAATATGGGGCCAGGAAATTTAGACAGAACCATTACAAAAGCATTAAAATGGAAAAAACAAATCAGTAATCCAAGGGAATATATTGCTTCAATTAAAAATGCGATTCCCTTTGTAGAGACTAAGAATTATCAGTTCAACATCGACAAGCGATTTGCCGATGTTGTGAAGGACTCTGGTCAGAAATCCTGTTTTAACTAGATCCCGCTTTTCACTAGATCCCGCTTTTATGTCTTTCCACTTCATCAACCACTGAAACGACTCCGCCTTTTAATTGTGGGCGGTAAGCTAAATGATTAATGTCATAGATAAACTGGCTTCCATTGGATCCAGGTGTTTGCCACTCAGGTCCCATACGAATCGCATCAACAGGACAGGCTTCTTCACAAAATCCACAAAACACACAACGTAAAACATCAATTTCGTAGGCGATCGGGAATTTTTCTACTGTGGGATCATTGTGCTCTGCCGCTGTGATTTTAATGCACTCTGCAGGGCAGTTCGTTGCACAAAGCATACAAGCTGTACAGCGAATGGCTCCGTCTTTTTTCACAGTCAGTACGTGATTACCCTTAAACCGCGGAGAGTACTCATACTTTTCCTCGGGGTAATTCAAAGTGATCATCTTATCTTTATTGAGAAGATTTTTTATCAAGTGCTTAGCTGTGATAAATAATCCACCTAAAATACTACTAAAATACCAATTGGATTTATTCGGAGTATTATTCACAACGCTCATAGAGATCCCCTTTTGAAAACAAATTCGTTTTTCTTTCGGTTCTCGATCATCACTTGGTCAGCTCTTCTATCCACATCTACGAATGCTGCTGCCTGAGGAGCCACAGCGATTGGAATACTTTGTCCTGTTAACAAGAAGCTAGCCTCTGATAACGTCAAAGCATGGCTTACTATGGTTGTTGCTTTCTTAAAGGACTGATTGAGTCCTGCATGATTCGTAAATGTCCCTGCTTTTTCAAGGTAGCTTTTCGTAGGAATTACAAAGGCTGATTGATTAAAAGCTTTAAACTGTTCCGAATGACAAGCTGTCATCCAGATCACATTTTCCGCTTGAGCCATAAGTTTCACTTTATCTGCAAAATCAGGATACACCGCTAAATTTTCAGGACCTGCCACAACCACTGTTGTGATGGCACCCGAGCTGAGTGATTTTTCAAGATCATTCCAATTGGTATGAATGCCAGCCGCTTTCATGGCCGCTTCAAGTCCCTTTGTATTGGGGTTTTTATCACCACGAATTAATAAACCATCAAAATCATTCATCGAATTTTCTAAATTCTTCCAATGAAAAACATTTTTTGTTTTAAAGTTTTTCAAAACAGCTTCGTACTCTTCGTTTGTATATTGACCCGTTAAAACAACTGCTAATTTTTCAGAAGGTGTGGACTTTACAACTTGAAAAGCTTCTGTGGCCGCTTGTCCAGCAGGCATTTCAGATTTCTGACCACCGATCATTTTGTGCGCTAATGTTTGGCGATGTTCAATATTAACAAATTTATAAATATCTCGGCCTTCGTCACACATCCAGTGCCCATTGACGTTTTCATTGAAAACAGGCTTCACACGAAATGCACCTTCTTTGTTGTAATAGACTTTTACATTACAACCCGTTGAGCATCCTGTGCAGACCGTTTCAGAATTTTTGAGATACCATACCCTTTGACGGAATCTGAAATCTTTTGAGGTCAAAGCTCCTACTGGGCAAATATCCACAGTGTTCAAAGAGTATTTGTTGTTGAGTTCTTTACCTTCAAAAGTTCCAATCTCTGTTTTGTCACCACGGTTAAAGAGACCCAGTTCATTGGTCTTCGAAACTTCATCAGTGAAGCGAACGCAACGTGAACATAAAATGCATCTTTCAGAATCCAAAACCACGGTGGGACCTAAATCCACAACTTTGTGTTTTTTAACTTTGGGTTCAGCCATCTCGGAGTTGTATTTGCCGTACTCCATATATTGTTCTTGAAGTCCGCACTCACCGGCTTGGTCACAAATAGGACAATCGAGCGGATGATTGATCAAGTGAAAATCCAGAATCCATTTCACACCATCTTTGATTTTTTCCGACTGATTGGAAACTTTCATGCCTTCGGTCACCACTGTATTACAAGCGATTTGGGGACGTGGATTTCCTTCAATATCAACAACACAAAGTCTGCACACACCCGCTACAGAAAGTCCGGGATGATAACAATAGTGAGCAATGCCCTGATCAAGTTGATAGAAAGCCTGCATGATAGTGCTTCCTTCTTTTACTTCTACTTCTTGTCCATTAATGGTGCATTTGGGCATAATTGGTTCCTTTTACCTGAGAGCGGCCTTCTCGTACAAAAAACTCAAATTCTTCACGAAACTTAGAAACAAAACTAAGTACTGGTAAAGCAGCTGCATCTGAAAGGGCACAGATCGTGCGGCCTTTCATATTGTCAGCCACTTTAATTAATAAATCGATGTCTTGCAGTCTTCCGCGACCTTCTAAAATCGAGTGAACAATTTTATCAAGCCAGCCCGTTCCTTCACGACAAGGTGTGCACTGACCACAGGATTCGTGATGATAAAAATGCGTCAGCGTACCTAGCATATCCACCATGCACTGAGAATCATCGATCACAATCACAGCCCCTGAACCCAACATGGTTCCAAGACTTGCTAAATTTTCGTAATCCATAGTGGCTTTCATGGCTTCTTCAGCATTTAAAACAGGAGCCGATGAACCACCAGGAATAACGGCTTTTAATTTACGTCCAGGCTTCATTCCACCAGCCAATTCAATAAGATCTTTTAAAGGATATCCCAATGGAACTTCGAAATTTCCTGGTTTCATCACATTTCCACTGACTGAAAATAATTTTGTTCCAGTGGATTTTTCTGTTCCGTACTTTTTGTATCCTTGAGCTCCGTCACGAATAATATATTTAACAGCTGCCAATGTTTCGACATTGTTCACGATAGTGGGTTTTCTTAAATAACCTTGTACAGCTGGAAATGGAGGCTTTAATTTGGGCTGACCTTTAAGGCCTTCAAGAGATGAAATCATTCCTGTTTCTTCACCACAAATGTAAGCACCGGCACCCACGTAAACATCCATATCGTGATCAAAACCAGAACCAAAAATATTTTTCCCTAAATATCCGGCTGCATAGGCTTCTTCGATGGCTTTTCTAACACAAGCAATGGGGTAGTCGTATTCGCCACGAATATAAATATAAGATTTTTTTGAATTGATAGCGAAGGCTGAAATAATCATGCCTTCGATTAACTGATGAGGCGCTCTTTCCATCATCAAACGATCTTTAAAAGTTCCAGGCTCACCTTCATCGGCATTACAAAGCAAGTATCGGGGTTCGTTGTTTTTAGGTAAAAAGCCCCACTTCATTCCAGTAGAAAAACCAGCTCCGCCACGACCACGAAGACCTGATTTTTTAACTTCATCGATGATTTCTTCAGGCTTCATTTTCAAAGCTTTCGCTGCTTCAACATAGCCACCATTTTTTTTGTAGCCTTCAAGACCTTGAAATTCGTTAAGATGATAAAACTCAGTTAGATATTTAACTTCGCTCATTTGAGACCTCTTAAAATATTCATTGCAGATTCATTCGTTAAATTTTCGTAATAGCGATCATTCACTTGCATCATAGGAGCTGTTCCACAAGAACCTAAACATTCAACTCGGCTGATTGTGAATCTTCCATCTTCTGTCACTTCATTGTGTTTCACTTTGAGTTCATGACACAAATGACTAGAAAGTTCGCGAGCTCCTACGAGAGCACAGGAAATTGTGGCACAAACCTGAACATGATACTTACCCACAGGTTTTTGATTGAACATGGTGTAGAACTTAAAAACTTCATTAATTTTGCTTTCAGGAATTTCCATCACTTTTGACAAATGATCGACCACGTCTTTTGAAACCCAACCATTGTTTTCTTTTTGCGCGATAAAAAGGCTTGGAATAATAGCCGAGTCCTTTGTTTCGTAACGAGAGAGTTCCTTTTTTACAGCCTGCAGTCCTTCAGAGGATAACTGAAACATTTTTATAATCTCCTATTATCGATCAAGTTCACCCGCAATAACGTTCATACTAGCTACAGTTGCAATCGCATCCGCTAACATTGAACCTCTTACGACATGAGGAAATGATTGGTAAATTGCAAAACAAGGTGGTCGCACTTTAAGTCTGTAGGGGTTTGCTGAGCCATCACTGACTAAATAAAAACCAAGCTCTCCGTTAGGAGCTTCAGTGGCATCATAGGTTTCCCCAACAGGAGGTCTAAGGCCTTTAATCACAAGCATAAAGTGATTCATCAAACCTTCGATGTTTCCGTAAACATCTTTTTTTTCTGGAAGCACGATACCCTTGTCACGAATTGTGTAATCTCCGCCGGGCATATTTTTACAAACCTGCTCGATGATTCTTAAGCTTTGCTTCATCTCTTCGATGCGAACTAGGTAGCGATCATAAATATCACCGTTCGAGCCCACTGGAACGTCAAAATTAAGTCCATCATAACCATAATAAGGAGTTAATTTTCTAAGATCTAAATTCACACCTGAAGCACGAAGCATAGGACCTGTGTAACCCCATTCAATGGCCTCGTTGGACTTCACAGGGCACACACCTTGAGTTCGCTTGATAAAAATTTTGTTATCAAGCATCAGCTTTGTGATTTCATCAACACCGCCGCGCATATCTTTACAAAATGCGAGAACATCATCAAACCATCCATCAGGTGCATCTTGAGCCATGCCACCCACGCGGGTCATACTGACTGTTAATCTTGCACCACAAAGTTTTTCAAATAAAGTGTAAACTTTTTCTCGGTAAGTGAATAAATGGAAGAACGAAGTCAAAGCACCTAAGTCGACTCCACCCGTTCCGACAGCAACGATGTGATCGATCACCCGAGACAATTCCATTAAAATCACTCGCATGGCTTGTGCGCGCGCAGGAATTTCCACACCCAATAATTTTTCAACAGTTTTGCAATAGCCGACGTTATTGGAAGGAGCTGAGCAATAATTCAAACGATCTGTGTAGGGAATCACCTGGTTGTAAGGATGAGTTTCAGCCATTTTTTCGAAACAACGATGCAAATAACCAATTTCGTTATTTACACGCACTATGGTTTCACCATCGAGCTCGACCATGACCCGTAAAGTTCCATGCATGGCTGGATGAGAGGGACCAATGTTAAGTGGAACTAAATTTTCATTTAAAACATCACCGCGAGAGTTTTCATCATTTAAAAAATGAATGGGCTGTACACTATCGCAATGTTGCTGGTGATCCGCTTCATAATCTTTTCTAAGTGGATGTCCGACAAATTGGTGATGAGTTAATAATTTTTTTAAGTTAGGATGACCTTCGAAAATAATTCCGAACATATCAAAGGCTTCTCGCTCAAACCAGTCCGCCCCACGCCAAACTTGTAAAGCAGACGGTACCGATTCACCTTCAGCAAGAGCGACTTTGATACGAAGGCGCTGACCTTCTTTAGAAGAAAAAAGATGATAGACCACATCAAAACGTTTCGCCCTGGCTGGATAGTCGGCACCACAAACGTCCATTAAAAAATCAAAACTGTGATTTCTTAAAAAACGAAGGGCTGGGATCAACTGATTTTTTTCGAGCTCAATAACGTCATCACCCACGGCATGAGTGAACTTCATCTTTGAAACATCCATTTGTTGGCCGAGGGCCGTTTTTAGTTCTTCAAGCTTGGTCATGGGGATTCTTCCAATTGTCCTTCCAAGGACGTGGTTGTTGAGTCGCAATCATTTTTTGTAAAAGCATAACACCATCTAAAACGGCTTCGGGAGTCGGAGGACAACCAGGAACATACACGTCAACAGGAATGACTTTATCACAACCCTGTAACACGTGATACGCTCGGTAGAATCCACCACTGGAAGCACAAGCTCCCATAGACAAAACATACTTGGGTTCTAACATTTGTTCGTAGATGCGCACCAAAATAGGAGCCATTTTTTCGGTGATTGTTCCTGCCACAACAAGTAGATCCGCTTGTCTTGGAGAGAACCTGACAACCTCAGCACCGAAGCGAGCAAGATCATATTTGGGACCCATTACGCTCATGAGTTCGATACCACAACAGGCCGTTCCATAAGGCAGTGGCCACAAGGCATTTTTTCGTCCCCACGCGACTATGGCATCCAACTTTGTAGTGAATGCAAAGCTACGTGAAAAATCATCTGAGGTTTGAGTTCCCAACATAACGCTCCCTTTTCATTTTCATTAGACTTTCAATTAAGTAACTCGGAATTTCCATAAAGCCAACAGCATTAACTATGTCAGAAGCTTGAGCTTTTTGTCCAACGCGTCGATTCATTTTTGTGTTTTAACTTTGCTTGAGTGCCAAAATGGAACCTATGATTTTGTAATGAATTTTCTCAAGGAGGGGAACTTTTATGGCTATCACATATCGTAAATCATTATTTTTTGGATACCTACTGCTAATTGGCATGATTTTGAGCTTGGTGCTCACCGAAATTGCCTACGCCCAAAGTCACTCACAACAGGAAGTGCTCGTTAAAATAGCAGATTCAACAAAAGACATGAAAGCTTTTCGAAATCTGGGAATGAAAAACATAGGCGGAGGCTGGTACCTCATCAGTCAGCCCCGACAATTATCAAAGCTATCGGAAATTGAAGGAGTTATTACTGTACAGCCTAATTTTCAACTGGGACTTTTGCATGACTTTCGCATTCAAGATTTAAAAAAACGCGAACAGCTTTTGGCTCAACGGGGATCTAATCGTGGATTGCGGCCTGATAACCCGGCCATCCCACCAACTCCCACAACTCAAGCTGGTGCCGATCCACTTTACAATAAACAGTGGGGTATGATTGACAACGGGGTTAAAGAAGCTTGGGCAAAAACTCAAGGAAATCCTGAAATTGTTGTGGCTGTCCTCGACACGGGAGTTGATTACACTCATGAGGATTTACTAGAGAACTTATGGTGGAACAAAAAGGAAATTCCTAACAACAAGATCGACGACGACAACAACGGTTATGTGGATGATGTGATCGGCTATGATTTCGTCAGCAACGACTCTCTTCCCTACGACTTGGCTGTGGATAACCCTCTGGATTTATTAACTGGGGGAGGTAATCCTGGACATGGAACTCATTGCGCAGGAAATGTGGCAGCCAGAGGTAACAACTCAATTGGAATTTCAGGCGTCGCTCCCAATGTAAAAATCATGAGCCTCAGATTTATCAGTGAAAAAGGCTCGGGAACGACGGCAGCTGCCATTCAAGCCATCCGCTATGCTGTGGATAATGGAGCACAAATTCTTTCTAACTCATGGGGTGGAGAAGGTCAGGACGATCAATCCGAGGAAAATTTAGCACTTAAGGAAGCCATTCAATACGCTCAAGAAAAAGGGGTTCTTTTTGTGGCAGCCGCAGGCAATGGTCGAAAAGGTCGTGGCTACAATAATGACACAGATTCACGTCCCATTTACCCCGCCAGTTATAATTTTGAAAATATCATCACAGTTGCAGCGCTTGATAGTTCCGATAAGCTAGGAGTTTTTTCTAATTTTGGCAGCAAAACAGTGCATATTGGCGCTCCAGGAGTAAAGGTTTTTTCGACGACTGTTGCGAATAACTATGATGATACGGTGATTGATAAATTTGGCTTTAAAGCGACTTGGGATGGAACTTCCATGGCCACTCCCCATGTGGCGGGTGCCGCTGCTTTGTATTGGTCAGCCCATCCAAACGCCAATTACAAAGATGTCAAAAATGCCATTTTAAATTCGGCCGTTAAAATTCCCTCATTAACTGGTAAAGCCGTTACAGAAGGAAAATTAAACGTTAAAGCTTTGATGAATCAGTAACAATATAGGGGACCTTGAGCTCAAACAAGGTCCCTGAATAAGCACTCGAATCTGACTTTTGCTTCGAAAAAACCTGAATCTCAGCCCCGATACTATCAATCAAAAATTTTACGATCGGCAGTCCGTAGCCCGTTCCTGCTTCATTTTCTGTCCCCAAGCTGGTGGTGGACCCAGAAAAATTAAATAAAGTGGGAACTTTTTCTTTGGGAATACCGACTCCACTGTCAGAAATATAAATCATATAAAAATCTAATTTTTTTTGCACACTGATTAATACTTTGCCATCCCGGTAAGAAAATTTAATCGCATTTGTTAAAAGATTGATCAGTATGTGATTGGTAAATAAATTCTCGTCTGTAAAGGTTCTATCAAAAGTAGGCCATTCCAAGAAATCAAATTGCACATTTTTAGCTTTTGCCATTGATTCTAGCTGCTGCAGCGCCGACAAAAAACACTGCTTCAAAGAAATTGGATTCGATAAAATTGGCAACTTTCCAGAGCTCAAACCATGGGCATCCCGTGCTAAACTGAGCATTGAATTCACTTTTTTTGCTGCGTTCAGAGATCGATCAATGGAATCCATCGATGGGCCAAAGTCATAGTCCTTCAGGGCCATCAGTTCAAATTTAACTTTTTCCAAATTAAGAGTGATAACTGTCATCGGAGTTGCCAGATCATGACAAAGCACTGACAATAGTTGAGAACTTAAATGAGCTGAATCTTTTTCTTCCATTTCATTAGGAAAACATAAAAAATATTTAAAGTGTATTACTTAATTTTAATTAAAATACCTTTGACTAGTTCTGAGATTTTGTGAAAGATCATAGCATCAGGAGAATATACATATGGAAATCGGCGAAATTTTAAAAACTTACCGTGCACAAGCTGGAATCACTCAGCAGCAACTGGCTTCTCAATTAGGATACAAAATTCCTCAATTTATTTCACTACTTGAAAATGGTCACTCAAAAGTGCCTCTCAACATAATTGCAGATCTTGTTGCAATCCTAAAGATCCCCGAGAACGTTATTCTTGACTCTCTTGTTCAAGCCTATGAAAAGGAAGCAAGAAGACACCTCAATAGAAAAACAAAAAAAAGAGCTTAAAGCACATAAAAGGGCCCTATGAGCACTGCTGAATTAGAAGTAAAAAAACAAAAGTTTTCTGAACTTTTATTTAGCATTCAATCTCAGCTAGAGCCCTTTCTCAACGTGACCGAATCTTTTTCCTCGATTGAACACAAAGTCAAATCTTCAAAGGCCCTTAACCTTCTGTATCTTCCAAACCTTGAAGTTCTATCCGAGTTTTTAATTGAAAATCAGTTCAAAAGTAAAAAATTCTCTGAAATCGATGCTCTTCGGCTTTTCGTAAAAAAAATGGGTTGGCACTTTCCTGAAGGTAGTGATGAATTCCTTTTGGATTCACATATTTTTGAAATTTATGATCACCAGGGTTTACAAATTTACAGAAGTTTTAATTTTTTTAAAATTTCGAGCTATTCGATCACTGATATTTTAACCAACCATTGGTGGGATCTGTATGAAAGAAATCCTTTCATAGCAAAATCCCTTGCTGACCAAGCCATTCGTATTTTTTCAGAACAAATCAAAACTCCAATGCACTTACAACTGCAGCCTCATGTTGCCACTGAAAAGTGGTCTGAAAGAATCAGTGAAGCGCAAATGTTTCACGATAGCTTCGTTCCCGTTCTTGACGAGCACAACAATACGGTGGCGATTTTATCGCCCTACCGTATTTTGAATTTTCAATTTAAGAAGCCGTCTCAATATTTACAGGCTGATGCTTAGCTAAAATTTCGCTCAATATTTTTTTATACCCCTCGTGAGTAGAAAGAATGGAATTAAGCAAAGTCGTTTTTTGTTTTTGATTCAAGCCCATACAAAATTCAAGTGCTCCACGTACGTGATCAACGTCATCCTGAGTATGTGTTTTTAAAAAATGGCAAGCTTTAGGATTATGATATTGACTAACTCGGTTGTAAAGTTCAGGCCCCACTGCAATCGAAAGATTCTCCAAATAAAGCATGTAACCCATGTGAGCCATGCAACCATTAAGCTTCATATCTTTTTTTTGATTTTCCACGAACTGAGAAGTTGCAAAGCTAGAGGGTGATAGATTCTGTCCCAATTTTTTTACGTCATGAATCAGAATTAAATCATGTTTTTGTTCTTCCGGAAGATGTTTAAGAAAAAAATAATGCAAATCATCTTCAACAGCGACTTCCGCCACACTGGCACCCATGGCTAGTAATCGCGTAGTATGTTTAACAAAGTGGTAAGTTTGCGATAACCACTCGGCATACACGGCTGGATTTTGCCAATCACATATCATAACTTTTTGGGAAGTTTCCTGAGCACTAACTTGCAATGCGTTTAATATCGAATCCATCGTAGGGGACCTTTCTTGTAAGAGTTGGGGTGTGACTAAAAAGCTGTAAAGCAAGATCTTTTAAATCAGTTGTTAGAAAATTGAGGTGCAAATTTTCTCTTAAACCACAAACAAGGGAGACCGGTACGCCGTGGAGATCAATGTTTTCAATTATTTCACAACCCCCACTTTGCGCCAATTGGGCCACTCCCACATCTGATCTTGCAGGAGCCACCATGGCCTGTATGTTTTCAAGACTTTGCAAGAACTGGATGCCTTGTGAAAATAAAAGTGGAGCTAAGCCAATGCCTCCTGCACGCTTCCTAAAACTGGGATCCACCATCATGGACTCAAAACTCATCACTTGAAAAATTTCATTTTTCTTTAAATATTCAAAAAAAGAGGCGGTAAAATTTTGTTTTAAATATTCATGCTTTAAAATTGAGCAACATCTGATATCAAAAACTGAATAAAGATGAACAGCCAAGGGTTTGTCATTTTCATGGATGACACCGAAGTAGTCCTGTCTAAAAAATTCGTTTGCACTTAAAACATACATAGGATCAATTCGCTTATAAACGTCCACCCAATTTTGATACCAAAATTCAAAAGCGCTATTAAAAAGTTCCATTTGCTCTGGGGATGGATTTTTTCCTGGTAAAACTGTAAATTGCATAAAAACCTCACTCTTACACTTAACAAAGTAAAATGCTTTAAGCTTCGCAAGGGCAGTCCAGATTATTTAATTTAGACCTCCGTCTCTAGACATTGACTTTGATCCTATTCGAAAGTTTAACAGAGCCATGGCTGGCCACAAATCACTGACACAAAAACCATTTTTGTTTTATGTCCTTCATAATAAGCGACCTTTTGTCCTAGGAATTTCATTACTTATCGTAACAAACTTCCTCGATTCGATTTGGCCTTTGTTTATCAAAATGGGTATTGATCAAATTGAAAAAGTAGCTCCTCTATCTGAACTCACAAAAACCTGTGTGATGTTTGCAGCTGTCATGATCATGCTTTCCTTGTTTCGTTACGGCTGGCGAAGACAATGGGGTGAATTTCATACCACGGCTGGTGAACACCTAAGACTCACATTGTTCGACCATATGGTTTACATGAGCTCACGATTTTTTCAAAAAAATCCTCCTGGTGAACTCATGAGCCTGATGACCAATGACATTCAATCCTTTAGGCAAGGTATAGGTCCTGGCTTTTTAATTTTAGCTGATGGAATAATTTATACCATCATTGTGATCCCCATCATGCTTTCTTTAAACCCTGAATGGACTTGGAAATCTTTGATTTTATTGCCATTTGTACCTCTTCTTATTTGGTACGTAATGAATAAAATTGAAAAAAACTACACTAAACAACAAGAAATTTATGCTGATTTAACTCAATTTACAGAAGAACAAATCAGTGGGATTCGAGTTGTCAAAGGCTTTGGTCTTGAAACCTTACGCCTGAAGCTCTACGAAACTGTCTCAAAACGTTTAGAAGCTCAAAGTTTTAAAACTTCGGTTATCGATGCGATTTTTATGCCTGTTATGCAGCTCTCAGCGACATTTGGCGGGGTCATTTTACTGTACGTAGCTCAAGATGATGTGCTTTCAGGGACTGCCACCGTCGGAACCTTCATCGCTTTTCACAAGTACGTGCAAAAAATGGTTTGGCCCATGACAGCTTTAGGACTGGGTCTTTCCTATTGGCAAAAAGGTATGGCCTCTTTTGGAAGAGTCAAAGAAATTTTAAAAACTCAAACTGACACACCTGATTCGGGCACTTTAGAACTCAAGAGCATAGAATCCATAGAGTTTCGTGATGTTTATTTTAAATATGAAACAGCTCCCAACTGGATTTTACAAAATATAAATTTCAAAATTAATAGCGGTGAAAAATGGGCCTTACTTGGTCCCATTGGATCAGGAAAAAGTACATTGATCCATTTGATTCTTAGGCTTTATCCACTTGATAGGGGGCAAATTTTAATTAATGGAATCCCTCACTCGAATTACACATTGGATTCTTTAAGAAAAACCATTCAGCTTGTCCCCCAAGAACCCTTTCTTTTTGGTCGGTCTGTTGCAGATAATGTGTTGATGGGAATTACCCATCCAGATCCTGATATTGAAAACACCGATCGAAGACTTTGGTCTGAACTTGCTAAATTTCAAATGGATGAAGAAGTTCAAAGATTACCTGAAAAAGAAAAATCAATGTTGGGTGAAAAGGGAGTTAATCTATCAGGGGGGCAAAAGCAAAGGCTCACCTTAGCCAGAGCTTATGCACTTAATCCTCAATTGATGATTCTAGACGATGTACTTTCAGCAGTGGACACAGAAACTGAATTTAAAATCAGTCAGCAACTTTTTGCTGATCCTGAAAAAACTTACCTTGTGATTGCTCATCGACTATCCACTGTTAAAATAACTCAAAAAGTTATTGTTCTTCGAGAGGGACAAATTGAGTTTCAAGGACTTTGGGATGAGGCTCTGAAAAACAGTCCTACTTTACAAGTTTTCCAGAAAATTCAAAATGAAGGACTTTCTTCATGAAATTAGATCAAGAGAATCAATCAGGCACATCATCAATCATGGGTTACGGTGATCTTCTGAAGTTCATGAAGCCTTATTTGAAAAGGCATTGGGGTGCTGTTGCTGTTTTAGTGGTTCTTGTGCTTGGATTGGCTGCCTTATCAAGGGCTATTCCGTTTCTCATCGGGATGGTAGCCGAAAGAGGGTTTCAGAATAAGGATGTCGCCTTTTTGGCCACAGCAGCTCTTATTTATTTGGGGATTGAAATCACCCGAACTCTTTTTGAATTCAGTCAGTTCAGTTTGTTTAGCTTTCTTGGCAACAGAATTATTCATGAAGTGCGTGTGGACTTAGTCAAGCATGTACAAAAAATGCCTCTGGAATTTTTTAATCAAAATTCAACTGGGCGAATAGTCACTCGTCTAACAAACGACCCCAATACTTTAGCAGAACTTTTTACTGATGGTGTTGTAACAGCCTTTGTTCAAACAGTTATCCTTGCTTCCATATTAATTTCACTGCTTTTCATATCTGTTAAACTCACTTTACTCAGTCTTTTGTTAGTACCACTATTTACTTATCTGGCTTACTGGTTAACTGAAAAAATAAAATTAATTTTAGTGGATCAAAAGAAAAAATTAGCCGAGATTAACGGATTCTTAGCAGAAAATTTCAACGGCATGAAGATTGTTCAAATTCTGAATCAGCAAAAAAAATCGATTCATCAGATGAAAAATCTTTCCAATGACTATTGGAATCTCAATATGAAATCTGTAAAAGCTTATGCACTGATGCAGCCTTCGATGAATCTTCTGAATGCCTCTGTGGTGATCAGTGCTCTTTACTTGGCCGGTGGAGCGGCCATCAGGGGAGAAATAGCATTAGCTGCTTTAATCGCTTTTGTACTTAATTCTCAAGACATCATTCATCCCATTCGTGAAATCTTGGAAAAGTATCAACAGTTTCAAAACTCATTAACCAGTGCTGATCGGTTGAAAACTTTATTTTCGCATCCTCAAGAAAATTTTGATGAAACGCTGGCTGTAGAATCTAAATTCAAAGGAAAAATTGAATTCAAAGATGTCACTTTTCGTTACCAAAAGCATTTACCCAAAGTCCTTGAAGATGTTTCGCTTACTGTTCAGCCCGGACAAAGCTTGGCGCTAACAGGACGAACAGGTTCAGGAAAAACCACTTTTGCTTCACTTCTATTAAGACTCTATGAAATCAATGAAGGTGAAATTTTAATTGATGGAAAGAATTTATTACAAATTTCTCCTTTGGATTTAAGAAGACGCTTTGCTTTGATTCAACAAGACCCCTACTTATTTAAAGGCAGTCTGAAAGAAAATATTGTATTAGGTGACCCAACCATCACAGATCATCATCTTAATCATGCCTTTCAGTTGGTGGGTTTTAAAGACTATCTCAGCCGAACCGGCCGAGATTTGGATTTTAAAGTCTTGGAAAAAGGTAGCAATCTTTCCCTAGGCGAAAGACAACTGATTGCATTTCTAAGAGTTTTAAGTCGGGATCCTGATGTTGTCATACTGGATGAAGCCACTGCCAACGTGGACAGCGAAACAGAAAGTCTTATTCAAAAAGCAACTCTCGAAATCATGAAAAATAAAACGTGCATCATTATTGCTCACCGCCTTAGCACCATCGAAAATTGTGATCACATGATTGTGTTAAGCCGTGGGAAAATAATTAAACAGGGGCCACCTCGAGAGCTTCTTAAGCAATCCGAAGTTAAACAAGAGCTCGAGACAGTTCACTAGCCTGCAGAATCTGGGGTGAACTCAACACGAATTTTGGAATCCACGGCTGGCACAGCTGTTCCAAAAAACCGAATCACTCGAAGATCAGGAATATAATCCCAACCATTCACCTGCGACCTCGGTACGACCAAGCCATCTTTTAGAACGCGAAGAGTCGCCAAATTAGGAACTGAAGACAGCGGGTAATCCGTTATGATTTCAAGAACACGTGTCTGCAAACCCTTTACAGCTAATGATAAATCAGGAGTACAAATAGAATATTTTGTGCCTTTAGAAATATTAACAAGATCAATATACCTGTTACCAATCCAAGACTGTCCAAAATTGTTCTGGCAAGTGGTATCTAGCACTCCAATGAAGTTGACTAACCATCCTCCTACGTTAGGACGGAACGGTCTTTTGAAAGTATTTAATTGATTGGTCAGCGACTGCACGACACTGGATGCAGACCCCGGAGACTGATCATCTTCATCACTTAAAAAATTAATCAGCAGCAAAGCCTCTTCACGGTGAAATCCTTGGCCACCTTGGCTTAAAAAATTAGGAGACAGCAGATTTTGCACACTTAGCAAACCTTGCTCGAGGTTGGATCCTGATTCACCACGTAGAAGACGATTTTGAAAGATGCTAACTAAATTAGGAGTCGATGCTGTTAGTATTTGCGGTGATCCGAAATAAGTACCACCAGCAAAACCGTTTCCTATGGATGTGGTCGTGACAACCATTCTGTAATCCATCTTCAGTGAATTGAGAGTTTGAATCATGGAATCAACCTGTGCGGCTAACTTTTGTTGAGGAATATTCATTGAAAGGGAATCATCAATCACCCAAATGATATCGACTTTATTATTATAAAGGGTTGATGAAAAGTCTTCTTGTTTGTCTTCAACACCAAAACTTGCGCCGTTAGAGCATCCAAGAGTTCCGATCAAACCTAAAAATAGAAAAAGCCGAACAAAAATCAAGCGGCCTCCTTTTTATTCAAGGTGCTTGTAAATGTGTAAATTTGATCTTTAATTGTTTGAGACAGACTTGTAAATCTGACTCCGTACTTGTGTGGTGTTCCCATCATTTCAAGATCCGATCCCAATTTGCTAACCACAGAGGCCACAGCATTAAAAGCAGGGACTGATCGTGTTGGATGAAAATGCAGCAGCAACGTCTGACCTGGTTGTAGAGCTTGGCTAGGAATTAGTAACCCCGCACCGCCGGCACTGATCTGAAAAGATTGACCTCTGAAGACAGTTTTATTGTCATGAACAATTAATGTTCCCTCAAACTCAGCACGTGGATATCTTCTTCTGTTAAATACTTCTTTCACGTGACGATCTCCTTGTGACAATAGTTGCTTTACTTTTTTGGCAGAAAATTCTTCGAATTCTTTGATCTTTTTAAATTCTTGTTGGCTCAAAGTGGCCAATTGATCTTGCTCAACAAGAGTTTTCTCTTGCATCATTTGTACAATTTCAAGGTAAGTAAAAGGGCCAAATTTCTTTTCATCTTTGAATACAACCCATTTTTTTTCATGAAAGGGATGAGTGGCTGTTTCAGAAAGCGTAGATCTGGCCCAGCCTTCATTATACTTAGATGAAAAAAGAGGATGCTCTAAAATCAGCATCCAATCTTCACGTGATTCTTCAAAAATATAATCGTTCCAAGCGTGCTCATTGGATTGAAGTTTTTCAAGAACTTCATTAACTGTATAGGGGCCGACTTGCAAACCTTGCCGAGCCAAAAAAAATCTTTTTAACATATTCGACTCCTACCGTTCATATCCATAATTGATTATCGGCGAAGGTCTGGAGGGTCTTGAGATGAATTTAAAAGTTCAAAAAAGTGAACAGAGAGTCGACAAAAAGACTCAAAATCAAAGTTTCATTTTGAGAATTTGCCTATGAAATTACAATATTCTATCGAGTAAAGCCTGCCACTGTAAGTAGGCGAGCTCTAGGTCAGCTCGGACTTGCACCTGTTCCACCTCTGCTGCTTCAGCGCGATTGATGGCTTCGATTAAAATGCTAATATCAATTCTTCCCTGATTAAAAATCTGTGTGAGTTCTTTCACAGCGTCTCTTCTTGAGTTAAGAAGCTGCAACTGAACTTTAAGATTGTTTTCCAATGTGAAAATATCAGATTCTAACTGAGCCTTTAATTTTTTAAGTCTTAGATTTTCAGTCACAAAAAGAATTTCCTGAGCTTGAGCTTGGGCCTCAGCCTGCTTGGTTTGAGCCGAGCGAATTCCACTTCCAAAAGTTTGACTCCATCTAACACCCACATACCAACTGGGTCGATCTCCATTAATCATTTGCTCTTGTGCTTCACGAGTATAAGAATCGACCCCTGTAGAGCCCACTCGTCCGACGAGGGCCACTTGTGAGCGATTATTTTGTTTTACACTTTCAGCAGCATCGTAAGCTTGAGATTTTTGTAATTGTGAAATTTTGAAGCTTCGAGTATCTTCTATATTCAGATTCACAGCCTTTATTTTTTCTGAATATTTTGGAATATCCATAGGCAAAATCCAATCATCAGAAGTCATTTCAGGAAAAAATACTTTTAAATTTAAAAGATTGCGATCGAAATCCAATTGATTCAACTGGGTTTGTCGTTGCTGGTTATAAAGTTCAGCTCGAACCTGGGAAAGTTCACCAGGAGCTGCGTATTTATTCTGAGCTTTTCTTTCAATATTTTTAACAAGATTTTCGTAACGTTTTAAAGCGGCTTTCGATTCATTTAATTTTCGAAATGCCACCGCAGAATTCCAATAGAGTTGAGACCCACTAATAAGAGCTTCTTCAATTAACTCAAGCCCACGCATTGTGTAGATCTCACCTTGTGCATCAGCAGATCTTAGTAAAGCCCGAGAACCCATTCCAAAGGAATCCCTCCAAAGATTTTGTTCTATGGTCAATAAATAGGAATTAAACACTCCATCACGGGGAGCTGCCAAAAAAGTTGTTGTGGATTTTAGTTTTTCAGAAAGGACTTCAAGGCTAAAATTTGTTCCCGTAGAAAAATATTTTTCTGCACTTGCAGAATACAAATAAGATTCTTCTAAATCAAAGGCCCGGTTGGTTAAAGACACAGTTCGGTCACGGTCCTGCCCTGCTTCAAGGGCTAAGGTCCAATCGAATTGTCTTTCAATTTCATACTTTGGAAAACCAGAAACAGAGTATTGCAACTTAAGAGCCTGTATTTCGGGGGATTTTTCAACGGCTTGAGAATAAAACTCATCCCAGGTAAAGGCCTGAGCCAATTGCGATAAAGTAATAATAAAGATGACAACATAACGATTGATTTGTTTTAAATTTTTCACCAACAAAAGATAACAATTTGTAGCAATCAGCAACAATGACTTTTACAATTTGACGCTCTGTTAATACAAAAATTATGACACATAACAATGTTATCAATTAAGGTTTGTTAAGTCGGACCCTTAAAAGGCAAAATTAAAAACTATGGATTTAATTAAAATATCAATTACCCGCCCTGTATTCGCTTGGATCTTAATGTCAGCCCTGATCGTATTTGGAGGACTCGCCTTTTTAAGGGTGGGTATCAGCCAAATGCCCGATGTGGATTTTCCCATTGTCTCCGTCAGTGTCTCCTATGAAGGAGCTTCTCCTGAAATTGTAGAATCTGAAATCATCGATCCTTTTGAACAACAGCTTTTGTCGCTCGAAGGATTAAAAGAAATCAAAGCCACTGCCAGACAGGGCTCGGCATCAATTTCCATGGAATTTGATATCAACAGAAATGTCGACGTTGCACTTCAGGAAGTTCAAGCCGCTGTTTCACAAATTCGCCTACCTCCCGGCGTTGTGGACCAACCCATAATACGAAAGCAAAATCCTGAAGAAGAACCCATTATGTTTATTGGAGTTTGGAGTGACGGTACATTCAAAGAAACAGTCGACTATGCTGATCAGTTCTTGATTTCACAAATGCAAACTGTCGACGGAATCGGAGAGGTCAATGTCGCCGGCTTCAGTGCTAAAAATCTACGTGTTTGGATCGATCACGAGAAGCTCAAAAATTTCGATCTAACAGTGACAGATATTCTAGACTCCATTCAACAACAACACGTTGACCGAGCTGCAGGCTTTATCACTAATCCTAAACAAGAGCTTAACGCACGTCAGTTCGGTGAAGCTCAAAGCGTAGAGGAATTTGCAAACCTTCCCATTCTTCGACGTGGTGGATCTGTTATTTTAAATCAAAAATACAAACTGAAAGACTTCGCCCGTGTCGAGGACGGACTTAGTGATTTAAGAAGAGTCGCCTTAGTAGATGGAAAATATGCAATTTCCATCGCCGTTAGAAAACAAAGGGGATCCAATGAAGTCGCCGTTGCTAAAGCCCTTCGTGAAGAAATCGAAAATTTAAAATCAAGATTACCACCAGGTTTTAATATGCGTGTAAACGTTGACTTCACGAAATCAACGGAAGCCACAGTTAATGCAACTCAAACCAAACTTTTATACGCTGGCTTAGTAACTGTGTTTGTAGTCTTTTTGTTTTTAGGAAACTGGGCCTCTGTATTTAATGTGTTTTTATCCATACCCACATCCATCATCGGAACTTTTCTGATCATGTACTTTGCTGGCTTTACGATGAATTTGTTCACACTACTTGCTTTAGCATTAGTTATTTCAATCGTTGTCGATGATGCCATCATGGTGCTTGAAAATATCATTCGTCACTTCCGTATGGGTAAAAGTCCCGCCAAAGCCGCTTACGATGGTACCCATGAAGTTTTAGGCGCAGCCATCGCCGCAACTTTAGCAGTAGTGGCCGTTTTTGCGCCGGTTATCTTCATGGAAGGAATTATTGGTAAATTCTTTTTACAATTCGGTATCGTAATGTCAGCCGCTGTACTTTTATCACTGGTTGAATCTATCACGATTACACCTATGCGAGCCGCACAGTTCCTAGCTATGAATCCCAACCCATCAAAATTTGAAATCTGGCTGGATCATAAATTTGAAGATCTTGCGAAGGTTTATCAAAATTCTTTGAAACATGTTTTTAAATTTAGAAATCTTTATTTAGCCACTGGGATGATTATTTTTGCAGTTTCAATGTCTTTATTCAAATTTGTAAAAAAAGAATTCGTTCCACCGCAGGATCAAAATTTTGTTATTCTCACTCTTCAAGCTAAACTTGACGCCTCCATGGATTACACTCTAAAAAAAGCAGAAGAAGTCGAAAAAATCCTAAAAACAATCCCAGAGATTCAAGGCTTTTTTGTCTCCGTGGGTTCCGGTGGACCCTCAAGTTCATCCAATCAAGGATTTATTCCCTTGATTTTAAAAGACAGTCTGGACAGGGAACTGAATCATTTAGAAGTGATGGAAAAAGTCCGAAAGGAACTTTCCGTTATTAAAGATGTTCGTTTCCAACTGCGTGATATATCGACAAGAAACCTTACATCAGGACGTGCGTTCCCAGTTTCGTTTAACTTACGAGGGCCTGACTATGATATTTTGGACGAAAAAGGCCAAGAGATCATGAAGCGTTTGCAAGACCAAAGCTTAGCTGTGGATCTTGATACTGATTACAAAAAAGGAACTCGTGAAGTTCGCATTTATCCGAAAAGGGAAATCATTGCGGCAAAGGGTGTTTCCATGGAAACAGTGACCCGAACGATCAATGCTGCAGTCGCCGGATCACGAGAAGGCCAATTCACGCAAAATGGTCGTCGCTATGATATCAGAGTCAAACTTGAAGAGGGCTTTATCCTGAATCAAAATGACATTAAAAAAATATTTGTCCGCAATATTACAGGCAATCTTATTTCACTTTCAGAACTTGTCGAAATTCGTGAAGAACCCGTCATTCAAAGTATTTCCCGCGTGGACCGTCAAAGAACAATTTCCATCTATGGAGGCCTAGCGGCTGGAAAGTCTCAAGGTGTTGTTCTTGGTGAAGCTCGTAAAATTGCCAATGAAATTTTACCACCTGGCTACGGATTTAAGCTCGAAGGTGCCTCGGCTGGTTTTGAAGATGCATTTAAAAGTATTTATTTTGCTCTGATCTTAGGAATCATTGTGGCCTATATGATCTTAGCTGTGCAGTACAATAGCTTTCTTCACCCTGTAACAGTTTTGATGGCCCTACCATTTGGTTTAACAGGAGCCCTGCTTGCTTTGTGGGTCACTGGGCAGTCGTTAAATTTGTTCAGTCTTATTGGTGTGATTGTTCTAATGGGTATTGCAAAAAAGAACTCTATCTTGCTTGTGGAATTCGTTAATCAAACCCGAGAACATCAACCTGATATCCGTCAGGCCATCATCGAAGGTTGTCCTGTAAGACTAAGACCGATTCTAATGACATCCATTGCAACAATTTTAGCGGCCCTTCCGCTATTACTGAAACAAGGAATTGGTAAAGAAACGAGTTCTGCGTTAGCACTTACTGTACTCGGTGGAACTTTCATCTCTACGATTTTTACTTTGTATGTGATCCCAATGATTTACGAATTCTTAAGTCCACTTGAAAGAACGAAAAAGATTTCAGTCGATTAAGATAAATTAAATGACCTGGATGGCTTTAAGCCATTCAGGACTTGCTTCAACAAGCTTACGGGTCTTCAGATCAAACATCCCATAAACAACATAACCTTCTAAAGCCACTGTCCCATCACTTTTCAAAATACTTTGATGAATGGTGCCGATTTTACCCTTCATTGGACCGGTTTGCACAGTCACTTGAATTTTTTCACGAAGTTTTAATTCTTTACGAAATTTCACTGAAACTTCTAGGATGACCGGACCAATACCTGTGCTTTGAACTTTTTCATAACCATAACCATTCAAGGTGATGCTTTCCCACCTGGCCTCTTCAAGAATTTGCACATAGGTGGCATTATTAACATGACCGTAGGAATCTAAATGGTGTTCCTTGATTGTCATTTCATAAATAAAGACTTCAGACATTATTTTAAAGCCTCACGCAGGTAAGCAGAAGCCTGATCCAGAAGCCACACGACAACCGCGATCACCACAATAATACAGCCCACCTGTGGCCACATCGCTTGACCCTGGTACTGAATCAAAAGTGTGCCGATACCACCACCACCGACTAAACCAATAATTGTGGCCATTCGAACATTGATGTCCCAACGATAAACGGTAAAGGAAATGTAGGGTAAAATAACTTGGGGAACGATAGCAAACCAAACCATTTGTAATCTTGTGGCACCCGTTGAAAGAATCCCTTCAATGGGTCCTTCATTTACGGATTCTACCATTTCCGAGTACTGCTTGGCCAATGATGCGATCGAGTGAATCATCAATGCCATCATTCCCGCGAAAGGTCCGATTCCCACCCATACTGAGAAAATAATAGCCCAAATCAAAGCTTCCACTGACCTGGTCACATTTAACAATGTTCTTAAAATAAGGTAGACAGGAAAAGCCACAGGACCCTTCATGATATTTTTTGCTGCTAAAAAACTAAAAACAAAAGCGATGGGAATAGCCAATGCCGTTGCGATAAAGGCCATAAAAATCGTTTCAATAATATTCAAAACAGCTTTAGGAAGCAGGGTCCAGTCAGGGTTAAATATACCTTGGAACAAACGCATGGCGCCTGCGAAACCATCGGGATTGGAAAGTTCATAAAATGAAAATTTTGTTTTTACTAAACCCACAATAAAAGTTGTTATTAGGACAATTAAAGCCTGCCAACCCCAAAAAGTTTTAAGAAGTGGAACTTCCGCATCAACCGCTTTTTTCTGCGGTGGTAGAAAAATTTGTTCTCCCCAAGTGCGAATATTGAAGTGATTCAAAACCCAGCTAATAACTCCACTGAACAAAAACAGCAGACCCGCCAAGCTGGCATTGAAAGAAAGATTCAGTTGTTGTTCTTCGGTTGGGTTAGTGACAACGACTATCACGACCAAAAAAAGAAAGGCGATGGTGATACCGTCAAAGACCATTGATTTAAGATTGAAGTTTTTCATGCTGTTGATCCCTTAAACTTAGTTGATATGAACTTCTTTAGCGCCTTCACCGTAGATTTTTTCAAACCAAGCTTCAGAAATTTCTGAAGGTGATCCTTGAAAAACGATTTCTCCGCCTTTTAAAGCGATCACTCGGGTCGCATACTGTCTAACAAGACTTAGAAAATGAAGATTACAAATAACTGTTATGCCTAACTCTTGATTCACCTTTTTAAGATAGTCCATCACAACATGACAAGTGGCAGGATCTAAAGAGGCCACGGGTTCGTCGGCTAACAGTAAATCAGGTCCTTGAGTCAAAGCCCTTGCGATGGCAACACGTTGTTGCTGACCACCAGAAAGATTATCGGCACGAAGTCCTGCCTTTTCACGAATCCCGACAAGTTTTAAATAATCTAAAGCTTTTTCTTTGTCTTTTTGATTAAAAATACCCAGTAAGCTAGCCACAGATGTCATAGTTCCTAAGCGACCCATCAATACATTTTTTAAAACTGAATAGCGGGGAACAAGATTAAAATGCTGAAAGATCATTCCAATTTTTTTTCTAATTTCACGGACCTCATCACCTTTGGCTTTCGCGATGTCCTGATCGTAAAATAAGATTTCCCCTGATGTGGGATCATGAAGTCTGTTAATACACCTTAATAAAGTGGACTTACCTGATCCGCTAAGACCAATGATAACAAGGAATTCACCCTTCTTCACATCAAAGGACACACCCTTCAAGGCATGGGTTCCATTCTCGTAAGTTTTCTTCAAATTTTTAACGGACAAAATTGTCTGACTCATGGTGATCCTTATTTTTTGCCTGTGGCCATTTCATTGAGGTTAACGCCCAATTCATCATACATTTTAACTGTGGGTGCATAATCCGCATCTGTGGCATCTTTTAAAGCTGTTACACCGTAAATTTCTTTGAAAGCAGCTTGGCCCACATCTGTTTGCACGAAATCTTTAAAAGCTTTGATGATTTTCAATTTCATTTCTTCTGATAAATCTTTTCTGAAAACGATGGGATCGTTAGGTACAGGTAAGGAAAGTTCAACGATGCGAACTTTTTCTTCCACATCAGGGTACTGGGTTTTTACAAGTCTTCTAGCATCTTCAATGCCGTCTTTGTTGGGTGGAGAATAGAATGTGGCTCCCACATCCACTTGGCCTTGGTAAACCATAGAGACTACTGAATCGTGCTTCATTGCAAAAACAGTTTCTTTCGCTTTAATGTTTTTATCCTTTAAAGTTTTAAGCGGCAGTAAGTATCCCGAAGTAGAAGCAGGATCCACAAAAGCTAATTTTTTACCCTCGATATCTGCAATTGTTTTGATTGAGCTATCAGTCCTAGTAATGAATTGCGATTGATAAGTGGCCGATCCATTTCGTAGCACCGTAAGCCTGGCTTCAGCTCCGTATTTTTTATTCGCTAGTGCGTAGCCAAATGTATTCATGGCTGCTACATCGGCCCGCTTTGTGCCAAAAGCTTCCACAACTGCGACAAAGGATTGAGGAATGGAAACTTCAAATTTATAGGGAGTATTTTTTTCCAAATACTCACGAAATTTTTTCGAATTGTCTTCAATGACTTTTGCATCAACAGATGGGACGAAATAAAGCTTAATGGGATTTTTTTCGGTGCCCAGCTCGCCTCGAGATCCTGTACACGCTGTCATGGCCCAAACTAACATCACAAGACCGAGTGAAATTGCAGTTCTCATGAACTCTCCTTTAAATGGAAGTGATTGAAGCGGCTGGAAGTTAACAAAATTCCACCCCAGGGCCAAGGAAAGTCTTTGATTTTAGATTCCTTTCATGGCTGAATGGGCGCCTATGACGCAACCCTTCAAGACTTTGAAAGAGCTCGTAAAGTCTGTGGAAACGGATCTTTTAAATGGCAAGCGAGTTTTGTCAGTATTTGATTTAGATTCCACACTTTTTGATGTGAGTCCTCGAATTCAGAAAATCCTGGACGAATTAAAAGACCACCCCGAAGTTGTAACCAAATTCCCCCAGCATGCCCCCATGCTGGAGCTCGTGAAAATGCAAAAGTCTGATTGGGGAATCAAAGATGCCCTTTCTAGGGTTTTTCATGCGGAACCCCCTCCCATGGATTTTCACCGCATAGCACGTGATTTCTGGGCCCAGCATTTCTTTAGTGACGATTATCTGCACTTTGATCATCTCGTCGAAGGTTCCCAGGCCTTTGTTGATCGTCTTCATAAAAAAGGCTCTGACATTGCTTACCTAACGGGCCGTGACTGGCAAAGAATGGGAAAAGGCACAGTTGAAGTCTTAAGTAAATGGAACTTCCCGATTCCCAATGATAAAAATGTGAGACTGGCAATGAAACCAATTAAAGGCTCTGATGATGCCGAGTTCAAATCCCAATGGTTTGAATCACTCAAGCCCCATGAATTTGAAAGAATATTATTTTTTGAAAATGAACCCGTTATTTTAAATAAAGTGATGCATACTCACCCTGAAGTGGAAATCATTTTTTTAGATACGACCCATTCAAAGCAAGCAGATCCACAAACCCATTGGATCACCATTCAAAATTTTAACGAAAACTAAAGGATATTTATGTTGTATGTTGTTTCCACACCCCTAGGTGATCCCCAGGATCTTTCTTTTCGTGCGCTGCAAATATTAAAAGAATGCGACGTGATCATTTGTGAAAGCACGAAAGAAGCATCGAAGCTTTTAAGACATCACGGTGTGACCGGTAAAACTTTTGAAGTTTTAGATGAACACTCACAGCAGATCGATTTAGCCGCCTTAGTTAAAATTGTGAAAGCTCAAAAGTGTGCTTTAGTCAGTGATTGTGGCACTCCAGGTTTTTGTGATCCGGGCGCTGATCTGATTCAACAGTGCCGTAATAAAAACATTGAAGTTAAAATTGTCCCTGGACCCTCAGCCATCGCAGCCCTTTTAAGCGTTGTAGGCGCAAAAACCTCTGAATTTATATTTGTTGGATTTATTCCTGCAGAAAATGAAGCTCGTGATAAAAAATGGAAAAGTTTAATTATCGAAAAGCGTCCCTTTATTTTAATGGACACTCCCTATAGACTTACAAAAATTCTAGAGGAACTGGAAAAGCACTGTGCACAAAGAAATTGTGTGATCGTTGTCGACGTTTCACTTGAAACAGAACAGATTCTTGAAGGTAAACCCAGCCAATTACTTGATAGTTTACGAGGTAAAAAGGCTGAGTTCATGATTTGGATAAATCCTGATCAATTAAAGAAATAACGAAAACCCAAACCGCCCATAAAAGCAGCTGAAGTTTCAGGAAAAATAGAAATCCCTGGGGCAATTTCAAAATAAATGCCCAAGGCTGGATTATCATTTTTCCATTCTATTCCAAGTGGAACCCGAACTCCAAGACCTAGGGAGCCTTCATCTTTATCGAAATAACCATTTTTACTTCTTCGATCTTCAGTGGTGATTGCAAGCGCAGCACCAACTCCAATATAAGGTGTTAATTGATTGATGAAATCCTCTGTGGTTTTGAAAGCACCGGGATAGTGATAAAGTCGATCAGCATATATTAGAATAGAATCATCATAACTAAAGGCAAGACCTGCTTGATAGGAACTGGTTTCTGATAAAACAGTTTGTCCTACAATTGCAGTGGGGTTACCCAACAGAAATCCGATGGAATTACTTTTTGCATAAAGAGTTGGAGTTAATAAAAGAGCAATTATAACAATTAATTTTTTCATAATGTCATTATAAGTATCCATCTAGGTTTAACAACTAAAACAGCAGACCAAGGCCTACCATGCCATAAGATTTATTATCCACTTCGAATGCCGATAGCTTGGCATAGATAGGAAACCACGAAGGTTTAAGACTTATTGATAAAGCTGTGGATAGTTTTTGGACGTGAAGTTCATTTTGTAACGGATCTCGAAAACGAAATTTAATAACTTCAATGGCTGGTAATAATTTATAGTGCTGCAAAGGATCTTCAGCTTGAATGTGAAAATTCCAACCTATTCCATACTGAGTAAAGGCTTCTTTAGTGTCTAAATTGGTATCAAGACTGAATCTTAAGCGATCCCATAATTGAATGCCTAAACCCACGTTCCAATAGGTTTTTGAATCTCCCTGACGATTCTTTCGAAAATTAGGCTGTGAATACAGTAAATAAAGATCTGCTGAAGTTCTTGCGTTCAAAAAGCTTTCGCTGTGAATTTTTTTACTTTTATTATTATCGATTAACTGATGAATATGTTTGTGGTTAGAAATAAAGCCAAGATCACCCGTGAATCGATCAATTCTTTTCTTCGATACCACACCCACGATCTGTCCTTTTTGATCAAACACAGGCCCACCGGAATTACCAGGACTGACTGACATGTCTGATACGAAACCACTTTTACCAACTTTTGAAATAAGACCACTTGAAATGACATGTAAATAATCAGAGCGTAACAGGCTGGAGATTCTAAATATTGATCCCCCAATCGGGTGACCAATGGTTGCAATACTTTGGCCTTCAACAAGCAATTGATCTTGAGGAAAAATTTTTAATACAGGCAACTGCACATCTTTTTCAATTTGAATCAGTGCCAAATCTGAAGATTCAAGAAGTTGCACCCGGCTGGCTGATAAGCGAATCCATTCTGATAAATAAAAGTAGACAGAAATGCTTCTGTAATGATCTACACAATGGGCTGAAGTTAAAATTAAATTTTTTTCGATCAAAGCGCCCGAGCAAATGGCACCAGAAGAGACGATGATGGGTATGCTGCTTTTATTTTGCTGATAAACTGATGACCAATTTTGAGCATCGGCTTGAAAGGCAAAAACAAAAAATAAAAAATTAACGATGAAATTCATTGAGCTTAACTGTTGTGTTGGGTTCTACATTTTTTGTGACGACAGCATTAGCTCCGATTCTTGCATCATCACCGACAGTCACTGGTCCTAAAATTTTAGCACCTGTTCCAATCAAAACTCGGCTGCCAACAGTCGGGTGCCTTTTGACGGGGTCAAATTTTAATCCGCCAAGTGTCACTCCATGGAAAATAATACAGTTATCACCAATTTCAGCCGTTTCACCAATGACCACACCCATACCATGATCGATCACTAAACATTTACCTATTTTAGCCCCTGGGTGAATTTCAATGCCGGTTAAAAATCTTCCACACTCGGACATCCAGCGTGCTATAAAATAAAATTTCTTATTATAAAAACAGTGAGCTAAACAATAAAGCCCCACAGCTTTGGGACCGGGGTACAGTAGTAGAACTTCCCAAAAAGACTTCGCAGCCGGATCATAATTGAGATAGGCCTGAATGTGGGTTTTAATACTGCTCACTTTTTTTCCTCAACTTTGCGAAATCCTGAACAAAATAGATCTTGGCGTTTTGAATCGTAAAAAGTCACCTGACTTACGATCCAAGATGTTTCTGTTTCAAGCAAAAATATAAAATGACCACCTAACACAGATAGATGGCGGTCCCGAGTTGTATTTAAAGTAATTAAATCTTTAAATTCTAAACTTCCTAAGCTGGAACTCAAATCAAGAAGCTTATTACAACCAGAGCCTAAAATTTCATTATCTACTTTTCTTTGCCGACTTTGGCTAATGAAGTAGATTTTCTTATTTAGAAGTTTATCTTTGACGGGAACATTGAAGCCAAGAAAAAAAGTACCTGGCTGTCCAGTGACAACTTTTGATAAATCAATTTCTCCGCCTCCGCTGGGTAAATTAAAAATCGCCGCACTTTCAAGCAATATACCTTTATTTTTTTCACTCAATTTAAGAGATAAAGGTCCGTAGGTGATGGGCTTAGGCTTTGCAGGTTCAATCACATCTTCAGTAATAGCCCATATCTGACTGGGGATTTGAAAATCCATAGGTAAGTCTTCAACTTCGAAAGTGACAATATCTGACTTTTCAGCTGGTGATTTATTTTCACAACCCAAAAGAAACAGAATTAAAATAAGTCCTAGAGTCTTCAAAGAGCTTCCTCGATATCATAACGAATATTAAGCAGCTCTGTGGATAAAGGATCTTGTGCTAAACCCTGCCCGATCACAAAGCGACAACTTTCTGAAGATCCATCACGGCAGCTTAGTTTTGCTTTTAGCTCATAGACAAAAGTTTTAACTTTATTTTTTTGTAACATGGGACCTAGATAACTTTCTACGCAAGCTTCCTGCTTTTCTTCCAAACAACCTTTTGCAAAATAATAATGAGAGGACTCTTCTTGTACCAAAGTTGGAAGCCTTTTTAAGGCACGAACTTCAGGCCATCTTTGCATAGAGGATAAAAGGTGCAATTGAGATAGCAGAATTCGACTGTTATTCGGGAATCGCACAAGGCCTTCAGCTAAAATCTTTTCAGCTTCAGTCCATCTTTGAACCTTAGCCATACATACCACTTGAATGGCGACTGCTTCTGGAGATCGATCTAAAATGGTATTGAACTCGGAACAAAACTGAAACAAAAAATTCCAGTCTTTCCATCTTTGATCAATGACAGGATCTTCACTGAATTGCATGGCAAAAACTGGCAATTCCATAAAAAAATCATCCAAGGCCTGCTGCACCTCTGCTGCGGATCCTGATGTACTAGCTAAACGCAAACGCATGAGTTTCATCTCGGCTTTTAAGTAAGAGGAATTATCAGACGTAGATTTTAAAGCACTTAACAAATTGGGAACTTCATCTTTAAATTTTCCCGACAATTCAACAAGAATAGCCTGAATGAGATAGGATTTTCTGGGCTCTTGGACAGAAATTTGCTGAGCTAATTTTAGTGCTTCTGACCAGTTGGATCTGGACATATAAACTGCTATTTGATTAATTTTTGTAGCAATGTTGGATGGCTCTAAAGTCAGAGCTTTTTCTAAATAATTTCTTGCGACTGAGGTGTCTCCATCATAAAGAGAATAAAGGGCTAACCCATTTAGATTTTGTAGCATTAATTCTTTATTGTTCGGATCTAACTGAACTGACTTATCAAAAAATCTTTTGGCTTTCACAAGCTCACGGCCCTGAATAAGATGCAAAAACCCAAGCCTCATTAAAGCTAGAGGCTGCTCTGGAGTTTCAAGTTGATAATCTTTAAAGCTTTGAAAAGCTCTTTCATAAAGTTTGGCAGCATAAAGCTGTTGAATCTGAGTCCAGGTTTTCTTCTGCTGATTTTGCCAATTTTGTTTTTGAAAGAAAGCAAATACAGCCAGTAAAAAGCTGACTGCAAAAACAGCTGATAACAGCCATTTTCCAATGGGTATTTTTGCAGCTGGTGCTTGTGTACCATAGGTTTTGACCTTCACTTCACTTTGAATGTGTGGTTTCGCTGTTGGATGCGTCAAAGTGGGTTTTGCTTGAGGCGGTAAAATGGGCGTTGGCGTGGGAGTCATGCCATCATCTATTCGACGAGTCACACTGACTTGAGTATGGGCCGAAGTAAAAGTTTTCTCGATGGTCTCTGACTCGTTGGCGAGTTCTAAAACAGCGGTTTGTAATTCCGGCAAATCCCGAATGAACATCCATCGTGAGTTCGGACTTTTAGCTTCATCTAAAAGTCCCACTTGCTTGGTGCGAACAGCAACAGCTAAATCTGCAATCGTATAGGGCCCCATCAAACTTTCTGAGGCTTTAACGATCCAAATATGATCAGGGTTTTGAATGGTCTTTTTCATTGTTCTCTCAATCTCTTACTAATGCCGAAAGTGTCTTTGACCTGTTAAAATCATATGAATACCTAATTCTTGAGCCTTTTGAATCACTTCAGGATCTTTAATGGATCCTCCAGGTTGTAAAATCCATCGGATTCCAGACTCAAAACATTTTTCAATGGAATCAGGAAAGGGGAAAAAAGCATCACTGACCAGTAAAACTTCTTTTACATCGGCATGATTTTTTTTCCATCTTTGTACAGCCTGCTCAACAGCATCCACCCGGTTGACTTGCCCCATGCCTAAACCTAAAGTTTGTCCGTTTCCAACAATCGCGATGGCATTACTTTTTAATACTGCACAAACTTTTTCACCAAATAGAGCTAATTCTTCTGGCACTAGTTCCGTTGCTGCACCTGTTCGTTTCCAACCTTTAGGATTAGATGTGAACACATCTTTATCTTGCAGTAAAAATCCACCGGAAATAGAACGAACTTCTTTTAAGTCTAATGTTTGAAAAACTGTCATTGGAGCTTTTATAAGTCTTAAATTCTTTTTACTTTTTAATAAAGCCAAACCATCATTTGAAAAATCAGTTGCCATCACACACTCGATAAATAAAGAGTTTAACAATTCAGCGTGTGCTGCCGTAATTAAAAAATTAGTGACTATGATACCACCAAAAACACTTACCGGATCTGATTGTAAGGTCTTTTTCAATACGACTAAAGTGTCATTTCCGAAAGCAGCACCACAAGGATTATTGTGTTTTAATGCAATGGCCACCGGAGATTGAAATTGAGTTACAAACTGTAAAGCAGCATCTAAATCTAATAGATTGTTGTAGGAAAGTTCTTTACCACCCAATTGTTCAATTTGTGAAAGCCCTTCTAATCGACCAGAGTTTTGAAACCACTGGGCCGATTGCTGTTCATTTTCACCGTATCTTAACTTCTGCTTCAATTTTCCTGAGAAAGAATGAATATCAGAAACATTGGGATTAAGACTTGTCGCAATCATTTGATCATAATCACTGATCAGCCTGAACACTCGAGAGGCCAAAAGTTTTCTGTCTTCAATCATCAATTGGTAATTTTTATTTTGAATCCAAGAGTAATCCTTAGGATCACAAACCACAGTGAGACTTGCAAAGTTTTTTGCGGCTGACCTTAGAAAGGAAGGACCGCCAATATCAATTTTTTCAATTAAATCCATACCAGTTAATTGATCTTGCAGGGCTTTTTCGAACGGATACAAATTACCTACCACTAAGTCAAAAGCCTGAACTTGATGCTGTTTTAATGTGCTTTGATGCTCGGGTGAATCAGCTTTAGCTAATAATCCCATATGGACGAAAGGATGCAGTGTTTTCACTCGGCCATCTAAAACTTCGGGAAACTTTGTGACTTCGCTGATGTCAGTGATTTTCCAATTTTGTTTTTTTAAATACTTGGCTGTTCCACCAGTCGACACGATTTCAAGGCCTGCACGCACCAGGGGCTCGAGAAACTCGATGAGCCCTGTTTTATCACTGACGCTCACGAGTGCTCTTTTGAACATTAAAAAGGAGCCCTTGTAAGTAAGAGTTTTAGATCATCATTGGTAAGAAATAATCCTGCGCCTAAATACCCTGACTGAAGATCTTGATTGTCCAAAGCATCGTCGAAACCGGCAATAACATAAAGTCCCCATAGAACTTCATACCGAGCTGATAATCTTAAATTTGTTTGATCAAAATCAAAAGCATCTATGGAAAATTTAAGTTTCTTACGGAAAAAGTGATAGTCAATACCAAGGCCTCCAGAACTTTCAATGATTCCACCTCGCAAAGTTAAATCCCAAAAATTCATGCCGTAGAGAGCTGTGAATTTAGTTCTACTTTTATAGGTTTTCTTTTCATCAAGGTCTGAAACTACGCTGCCGTCGGGATTGGTGATCAAAGAATTTGTTTCACGAACAAGCCCCACTGGATCATCGACAATTCCTAAAAAGTAAAACCGATCAGGACCCGGCTGAACATGCACACCTATGGTGGTGCGAGTCTCACCAATTTCACCCAAGTAAGCTCCGTGAAAATCAAAGGCTGTTTGTAAACGATTAGCAGATTCAAATAAACCTGACACACCTTGAATGGCTGTATTCAACTCGTCGACAGTGGTTTCATCATTAATCAGTTTACCAATGGAACCCTCGCCCCGATTCACTTTGCCTGTGATTTCATCGATGTTTTTCATCGTTGAATCAAGACGAGCCATTGTGTTTTTCCAGGTTTTTTTAAAACCCTTATCCGATTCATCATTAATGAGTTCATCTAAGGTTGTGGTGATGTTATTAACCTGGTCCACAATTTCGCCAATTTGTTCTTTGTTTTCACTGGTCATCTGGGATAGATCAGATGTTAACTTTTCGATATTTTGAACGATTCGGCCTAGGATGTGTTTGTTTGTTCCGTCTTCACTGACAGCATCAGCCAAGTTGTCCGTGACTTTTTTTAATGAGTCCGCGATTTCCCCAACTTTTGCTAATACATTGTCCAAAGCCCCTTGATCGTTCACGTTCAGAATCTGAGCTCCATCTGGAAGTGGAGGATCCGATTCCCCACCTGGATAAACTTCTACGTGTTTATCACCTAAAATTCCTGCTGATTTAATGGCCACTGCAGCAGATGTCTTCAAAGCTAATTCTGAATCTACAGAAATTTCCACTCGTGCTTGACCATTTTGCAGTTTGATATCTTTAATCACGCCGACTGGAATTCCAGCAGTTTTAACAGTGCTTCCTTTTATTAACCCAGTGGCAGAGGGAATAATGAAGTGAGCTTTTTGTTTAGTGGAAAAAAAGGCAGGATCATCACTGACTTGCATAGACATGGCGCCAAGAAGACCACCAATGAAAACGACCAATGCCCCAACTTTAAATTCCATTGTGCTTAACCAACTCATTTTCGCTTCATTCCTTTTGAAACGAACCGTTTCACCAGTTCAATTTCTGAATTGTAAAAATCTTCAGCTGTTCCATAAAGCAATACTCGCCCTGAATCTAGCATAGCGATTTTATTGGCAATACGGAAAGCGGCATACAAATCATGACTCACCATGATACTCGTCGTACCAGGACGAGCATTATGAGTTTCTACGATTAGATTATCTACCATTTCTGTTAAAATGGGATCCAAGCCTGTCGTTGGCTCGTCATAGATGATTATTTCTGGATCTAAGGCCAGGGCCCGAGCTAATCCACAGCGCTTTTGCATTCCCCCTGATATTTCACTGGGAAGTTTTTGATAGTGCTTGGATTCCAGACCCACCTGTTGCAATTTTTTTTCTGCAATTTCATAAACTTTGGCTGGTTTAAGATTGCGTCTGTGTTCAAAAAGTGGAAATGCCACATTTTCTAACACTGACATATCATCAAAAAGTGCCGCCGATTGAAAAAGGACTCCAAATTTTTGTCGAAATTGCGTGAGCTCTTCAGAACTCATGGGGCCTAAATCTTGACCAAGAACTTCAATGCTTCCTGAAGTGGGTCGGAAAATTCCAAGAATATGCTTCAAGCAAACAGATTTTCCTGTTCCCGAAAAACCAATGATAGCAGTCAGCGATCCTTTTTCAACTTCCAAGTCTAAACCTTTTAGAACAAATTCTTTTCCATCAAAGGTTTTTTTTACGTCCCGGAATTTAACTGCTGCTTCAGACATTAAACATTCCCCATCACAACATCATAAAGCCTAATTAAATTTGCTAAAAAATAATCAAGTACAATAATCATAACCATGCTTATGACAACTCCACGATTAGTGGCCTCACCCACACCTTTAGCTCCACCTTTTGTGTGATAACCTTTGTAAGAACAAACCAAAGCGAAAACGATTCCAAACACACTGGATTTGATCAAACCCTCCATGATATGTTTCAGCTCGACAGTTTGATTGATGCGATCAAAAAATACAGCTTGGTCCAACTCAACAAGCTGAACGACAAGAATCCAACTTCCTACCATCGCGACAAAGTCAAATACGACTGTTAGCAAGGGCATACAAATAAAAGCAGCTACAATCCTAGGAGAGATTAAATACTGGATTGTATTGACTCCCATCACATCGAGAGCATCGATTTGCTCGTTGACCCTCATTGTTCCTAAGCGAGCTGCCATAGCTCCACCTGCACGCGCTGAAACAATAAGACCCGTTAGCACAGGTCCCAATTCACGAAAAATTCCCAAAGCTACAACCGGTCCTACTAAATTTGTGGCGTTCACAATTTTAAAACCCAGATAAACTTGAAGACTTAGTGCAAGTCCTGTGAATAAACTTGTTAAAGAAATAATTCCAACCGACTGATTGCCTATAAATTCCATATGCTTCAAGATTTCAACTGTTCTTGAAGGTGGCTTAAATATAAGCCTGATGGATTGGGCCAACATAATTGACATCTGCCCAACTTCATTAATGAAAGATTTAAGTTTACTCATTCCTATAAAAGATTAGGTCTTGGGATCTAGAATAGCAACTGACAAATCAAGCGATTTTCTAGAGATAAATTCGTGGAACTCTTTCGCCGATGCTTGTTAATATTTCCCATGGAATTGTTTGAGCTTTTTTTGCGACTTCAAAGGCAGAAATAAATTCACCCGAGCTGGATTCACCTAAGAATAGGACTTCATTTTCACTTTTCACTGCAAAACCTGTTACATCCACCATTAAATAATCCATACAAATATTGCCTACAATGGGAGCGCGCTGACCATTCCATAACACTTCAGACTGATTGGATAGCAGACGGTGCCATCCATCCGCATAACCAATAGGAACAACTGCAATGGAGGAATCTTTTTCAGCCACCCATCTATGATTATAACTGACGCCCTCGCCTTTTTTGACCTGACGAACAACTGAGGTGTGAGACTTTAAAGTTAAGGCTGGTTTAAATTCAAAACTTGAATTGACCACTGGATTGTATCCATACATCAGCAAACCTGGGCGAAGCCCCCAATTTTTTTCAAACAGAAAACCTGATTTTTGATTTTTCTTAAGCATTTCCATTTTGCAAACAATGCCACCACTGTTCAGCACATGATATTGATCTGTAACGGATTTCAATTGCTCTATGATAAGATGCAGCTTTTCAATTTGAATTTTACTTTGTGAGTTTTCAAGCAGTGAGTCTTCACTTTGATAAAGATGAGTCAGCAGACCTTGAACATGCAATTGAGGATTTTGTTTTAAAATTTGTAAGATTTCGAATGTTTGCTCAAAAGAAAGCCCCAGTCGGTTCATTCCCGTATCAAATTTAAGATGCAAATCTATGGATTGATTTAATTCACCTAATATTTTGAGCTGATCCAAATGGCTGACCACAGGGGTCAGTCGATGTTCAAGCATGGCGGCTGCCCCTTTTTTGTCAAAGCCCCGGAAAACAAGAATGGGAATATGAATTCCTAATTTCCTGAGCAGCAGACCTTCTTCAATCAGGCATACACCGATGTTTTGCACACCCCACTCTTGAAACTGTTTTGCCAAAAATGCATCCCCATGGCCGTAGGCATTGGCTTTCACCATAGGACAAAGAAAAGTATCTGATGAAAATTGAGACCTAATTAAATCTAAATTGTGAAGCAGGTGATTTTTTTTAATTTCAGCCCAGGTTTTGCGGTAAATCTCCACGGTGGTCCTTCTTGAGGGGTTTGGGAACTCCAACTCTTCCGCCACCTTTAAGCTGCATATTTTGACAAGCCTCGATGGCCAACGGCTTCAAATTTTGCAAGTGGTCAGAATGAACATTCCACTCGCTTATCCCACCACTAATAGAAAATTGAAAACCAAACTTTTCACGTCCCTGAGTTTGAATCTCGGATTGAAGACTTTGAATTTCAGATAACAACTTTGCAGTGGATTGATTAATTGTCAAAAATACGAATTGATCAATTTGATGAGTATTTTCATGCTTCCACTTCTGTTGACACAGTGTCATTAAAAGCTCTTGGGATTTTTTTAATATTTCTTCACCCCAAAAATCTTGAATCTCTGATCGGTCATCGAGTTTTAAAGCGAGAATCGAAAAGGGAAGACTTTTTATACCAGCCTCACGAATACGCAGTTCTAGGTAGGTCTCCATATTAAAAGAATCAATAACAATTGGAATTTTTTGATTCACTGTTTCGATGAAATCTAAAGTGCTCTGATTTTTTAGCTGATGAGTTTCCAGTTGACGATCCAATGCCCAAAGAGCTCTTTCTTTGAAGTAGGGCTGATCAATAGAGATAAAATCTTTTAAAAATCGATTTTGATAAGTCGACAGGATCGGATACTGATCAATGGGGGCCATGACCAACCAATGTTGATCAGGTCTTAGACTTAACATATTCGTCACCCACTGACTGAGCTTCGATCTAAGCGCACTGGTTTCAAGAACAACAAGAAAGGGTTTAAATTCTTTTAAGTAATCAAACAAGACAGATGGGTTTTTGAAAACTTGAATATTGTATCCAGCCTGCTCAAAAAACTGAGCCCAATCTTGACGATCATGATCGGGACCGATCAAAAAGCAAACTGTCTGCTGAGCTCTTAACTTATTGGTTAGGATTTTCATCAAGATAGCTTTCTTTCACATCAAAGTTTTGTTTTTTTACTGTTTCAGTTGGTTTTTCAATAAAATCAAGGTCAGACAAATCGAGTAGCTGTTCAATTTCCTGATCCACAGCTTGCAATTCTACTTTTACTACTTCTTCTTCTGGCTGAGCTTCTAATGGGCGGGGTAAATCAAGAGGTACAATCACCCTGAGAGACTCATTGGCCGCTTGCCTTCGAGATTCAGAAAGTTCAATCACTCGCTTCGCTTCTTCTTTATCGAAGCGAATCTCGAAGGTCGTACCTTCTCCGAGCTGCGAGGACACAGCAATGATAGCGTGATGCTGTTTTAATAATCCGAAAGCCTCTGTCAATCCCAGACCCATCCTGGCTAAATGAGATTTTGTGGTGAAAAAAGGATCTGAAATTTGTGATAAAATGGAGGCCTCAATACCGCACCCGTTGTCAGTCACCGTTAATAAAATTGAATCATTGGCATCCACCAGGGAAATTCGAAGGATCTTTTCGACCTGACGGCTCATGGATTCCACAGCATTTTGAAAAATATGATCCAGTGCTTTTTCAATGGCATCAGAATGTAAAGGATAAAAGCTTGTGTCCCCGATGACCTTTTCAACGGTAATCAGTTCGGATTGAAATTCATTTTCCCAGCGTTTAAGGGCTCGTAAAACCGGAGTTTCTAGCTTCATAGGAACTTTCACTAGGTCCGCTTCCCCTGCAACGGAAAGTAATTTATCCAAAAGTTCTTTTGAAGCACGAGATTCTCTGACAATGGCAATCAAGGCCGATTTTTCTTCTTTGTTTTCTAGTTTAGCAACACTTAATAGCCACTGAGAATAGCCCAGAATACTGACAAAGGCGGGTTGTAACTGTCTACCTAACGAAGAAGCCACCCGGTTGGACAAGTCTTTGAAAAATAATTTTTGAGCCTCTGGCTTGTAGGATTTTGATTTTTTTTCGAGCTCTTGCAACTGCTCGAGATACTGATCATGAAGAGTTTTTTTAAGTTCAGCTGCCTGCTGCAAAAGCTCTGACTTTTCAGAACGTATCAACTGAGAGATCAACACAAAAGCGATGACAAAAAATCCTAAGGTCACAAATAGAATTTGAGCGATGAAGCCTTGACTGGTTTTAGACTGAGGATAGGAAAGAGTTGCAACTAAGTTAGTTGACGATAGCGGCAATTGCTTTTCAGAATTTTTTATTGATTTTTTTTGCCCCACGTACCGCACATCAGAATGAAATAAAATAGTTCCCGCTTGGTTCACTAAAGTCCATCCGCTATCAGATGAAAGTAATGATAAACTTCTTCCCCAATCAGAGGCTTGCGCTAAAAAAACCTGTGAGCCAAAGTTTCTTGAAACGTAGGCCACAATAAAGGGAGTTCCGTTCCATTGAAAAGCCTCCCAATGAGTGCCACTGATGGCACCTGCAGGTTGCTTTTCAATTAATTTTTTTAAAAGCATTTCCCGTTGTGCAGGAGGCATCATTTTTTCAAAGGGCCCATACACTTGTGCATTTTTGTTTTTCAAATAGGCAATGCCTTTCCAAGGCGAAAGACTTTCCCATTCATTTTTTGAGTATCTAGAGACGACTGGCTCATCATCTTTTAAAGATTTAAGTGCTAAGGTTCTTTCTTGGAAAAACCACTGAATCACTTCACCTTGATCTTGAATTTTTTCTTCTATTCGTTGAGTCCGAGACGTGCGAATTTGTGAGTTCACACTCACAACAACATATCCTCCCCAGAGGATCCCGACAAAAAATAGCAAAATCAAAGGCTTAATTCGCATATATAGAATTGTGAACTGAAACTCCCTCAAGAATCAAGACAAAGGGCTTTGCCATAAAGGTTAAAAATGAGTAAACCCATAGGGCATGGCAATTTTTAAATCGGACATTTTAATTATTGGAACAGGTCTAGCTGGTTTAGCCACCAGTTTAAAACTCGCACCTCAGCGAAAAGTCACACTTTTAGCTAAGGAATCCACAGTCCAAACGAATACATCCTGGGCTCAGGGTGGAATAGCAGCGGTCATGGCCAAGTCCGATTCTTTCGAAAGTCATATTCAAGATACCCTGGTCGCAGGAGCGGGTCTTTGCAACACCGCAGCAGTTGAGGACGTAGTGCGTCAAGCACCTGATAGGATTCAGGACCTTATCAATTGGGGGGCTCAACTGAACCGCGAAGATTTGACTCGCGAAGGGGGCCACAGTGAGCGAAGAATTTTGCATTTTGAAGATCATACGGGAGCTCACTTACAAGACGCCCTGACAAAACAGGTGCTGAATCATACTAACATTGAAATCAAAGAAAACAGTTTTGCCATTGATCTGATTTTGAATCGCCAAGTGGACCCCAGGGACACGTCGGCACCTAAATGTATTGGTGTTTATGTCCTCAACAGAGAATCTCAAGAAGTAGACATTTACTTAGCCAATGAAATCATTTTAGCCACCGGCGGAGCAGGCAAAGTCTATCGTTACACTTCCAACTGGAGTGGTGCCACCGGAGACGGTGTTGCCATGGCCTACAGAGCAGGCGCCCGAGTTTCCAACTTGGAATTTATGCAATTTCACCCCACCTGTCTTTATCATAGGGAATCTCGAAATTTTTTAATTTCAGAAGCTCTTCGCGGAGAAGGCGGAGAATTGATTGATGGCCAAGGCAATGCTTTTATGAAAAAATATCACCCCCTTGGATCTTTAGCACCCCGAGATATTGTGGCCCGATGTATTGATGCTGAAATGAAAAAATCAGGGGCTTCTTCTGTGTTTTTAGATATGACTCATTTACCAAAGGGCTTTATCGAAAGTCACTTCCCCGCCATTCATCAAAAATGTATGGAATTTGGAATTGATATGCGTTTGACTCCCATTCCGGTGGTTCCAGCGGCCCATTACTTATGCGGCGGCGTGGTAACAGACCTGGCTGGCCAAACAGATATCCAACATCTTTGGGCCCTCGGAGAAACCGCTTGCACTGGACTTCACGGAGCGAATCGTTTGGCTTCAAATTCATTGCTTGAGTGTCTAGCCATGGCAGAAAACTGTTCACAAAAAATATTAAACTCTGCAGTTATGCAAAATAAAGATTATTCACCTGCTGAATGGATTCATCCCGACCAAAGAGATGAAGATGAAATGATTGTGATTCATCACATGTGGGACGAAATCCGCACATTGATGTGGAATTATGTGGGAATCGTAAGATCCAACAAACGATTGCACCGGGCTCAGCATCGACTCGAAAATGTTTTGCAAGAAGTGAAGGACTATTACTCAAATTTTAGAATTCATCCCGACATTTTAGAGCTTAGAAATATTGCCCTTGTTGCAAGCCTAACCGTTGAATGTGCTCTACAAAGAAAAGAATCTCGAGGTATCCACTACAATTTGGATTACCCTTTTGAGCAAGGATTAGAGGAAAACACCGTCTTTTTGCCACCTGCCAAAGATACGATCTTGATCCGTTAAGAATAATAGACTTAAGATAGCTGCATGACATACACACGGCATGAAGGTTTTTTCGAGTCTTTTGATCACACACGACTTTTTTATCAAAGTTGGACCCAACCTGATTCTGTTGCAACGATTCTTATCACCCATGGACAGGGTGAACACTCGGATTGTTACAATCGTCTGATTGATTACTTTGAAAAATCAAAATTTGATTTTTATGCTTATGACCTTAGGGGACATGGCAAATCGGCAGGTCTCAGAGGTTATGCCGAAAGTTTTGATCATTACGTTCATGACACACAAAAATTTTACGAATTGATTGAAAAAAAAGAAACTTTAAAAAAACCTATGATTGCTTTAGGTCATTCCATGGGTGGATTAATTCAAACACTTACATTACTACAAACAGATCAAAAGCGCTTTGCTTTACAAGTATTAAGTGCACCTCTTTTTGGTGTTGCGGTTCATGTTCCTGCCTTTAAAAAACATGGAGCACAAATTCTAGAAAAGTATTTACCAAAGCTGACTTTGGGAAATGAAGTGGACTACGAAATGTTAACTCGTGAACCTGCCATTCTTCGCGAGTACGAAAAAGATTCCTTAAGGCACGACCGAATTTCTTCAGGTGTTTATAATGGTTTTGTAAAACACTTTGAAACTGTCAAACACAGAGCCCGAGAAATTCTTTTACCCACACTGCTTGTTTGCTCAGAAAATGATCCCATTATTAGTTCTGAAGCTTGCCAGTCCATCTTTACTGAATTCAGTTCAGAAATTAAAAAATCCCATTTCTACGGACAAGGGGCTAAGCACGAACTTTTCAACGATACCATTCGCAATGAAGTTTATGCTGATATGGCCCGATTTTTAGATAGCCAATTAGGAGCATTATAATGAAATCCATTTTCTTTTTATCGTTTATTCTTATGGGTTGTGCCACCACTCCTATTAATTCCAACGGTGTCCAGGTTGTTTCACAAACGGAATATGAAAATAGAATAAAACCCTTTTCTAAAAACATCGAAACATACCGTGGATTGGTGAACACCCTTCATATGAATGCCACATTACTTAATTCACAAGTGATTGATTCTCAAATTTTACAAAAAGCCAGGCTCTACCAATGGAATGCCGAGCAACTGCAATCTGAGCGTGATAAACAACTTCAAGAGGCCTCTCAACAAACAGTTGTTTTCGTAAGTCTTTATACTCCTGATAGAAAGCACGATGATCTTCATAAGAATAAAACTTTATGGAAGATTTTTTTAGATGTGCAGGGACGAAGGCTGGAAGGCAAAGCAGAAAAAATGAAACTTCTGACAAACGAAATTCAAGCTTTGTATCCGGATCACACTCGGTTTGCGACTCCTTATTTAGTTCGCTTCCCAGTGTCCACAAAAGACGTGGATTCACAAAAGGTGAAATTCACAATTACAGGCACTGTGTCTTCTGCCACCTTAGAGTGGCAGTAAGATTACCTTTTAAATTTTAATGAAACAGCGAAGTCAAAAAGACGAGGCACATGGCGAGCCATACCCAGCGCAAAACCTGTTGTTCCACTAGGGCTTAGTTCTGTTAGATCTTCCACAATCGCTTCACGAATCATTTCAGCGTAGCGCTCGGGGGTGATGGTGTCTTTGGGAACTTCAATATTTTTTCCATACAAGGGTTCAATTTGATCAAACATTCGAGTCTTAACCCCTGGAGTAATCAGGACAAGAGTGGATACGCCCGAATCTTTCAGTTCCTGCTTCAAACAATTGGAAAAGGCCAGCACAGCCGCTTTAGAAGCTGCGTAAGTGCTTGCACATGGTAGATGCATAATTCCTGAAACACTTGAGTGATTGATAATTTTACCGCGCTTACGTGATAACATACCTGGCAACAAGCCATGGGTCAGATGTATCAAAGCATCCACGTTCACCTGTAGCATGGATAAAATATCATCAATGGGTTGTTCTTCAAAAAGACCACCCGTTAAAAGCCCTGCGTTGTTAAACAAGATATCAATGTTAAGCCCTTGAGTTTGCTGAATCAGCTTTTCCACGCCGGCCCTTGAAGACAGATCCGATTCAATAATTTGCACTGAGGCAGCCCCCGCTTTTTTCATTTCTTCCACAAGTTGAGGATCATTTTTTCGAATTGCTAAATACAAATGAGCTTGATCTTCAGCTAATCTTTTTGCAACGGCTTTACCGATTCCTCGATTAGCACCTGTGATCAGGACTTTTGCATTTTTAGTTTCCATTTGTATATCCCCACTTTTTTATAATCGCTTGGTATTCTTCTTCAGAACTTACTTTTTTAAATAAAGCCTTGGACTGACCCTTGACTGATTTTTCGCAAGAGCCCCAATCATTATGTCGATGAAGCACACCATTGACAAGACTGACATAAAAAGAGTGTCGAGTTTCAGTTTTTTTTGCTTTCATTTCAGGAATGGGTTCACCTGCTGGAATAGCAAAAATATCAAAGCGATACTCAGCTGGACTTAAGCCGTAGTCTAAATGAATCAAATCATTTTTTGAAAAAGCCACAGCAATTTTATCGACCCTTTCATTCCCAGGAGTTCCTTGGTGTCCACGAACATAACGCCACTCAATTTTAAAGCCCAAAGCGGCGTCTTCTAATTTTTTCCATAGATCTTGATTTAAAACAGGCTGACCTTCAGCATTGGTCCAACCACGTTTTTTCCAGCCGTGTCGCCACTGCGTGAATCCCCGAATCACGTAGGTCGAATCAGTTAGGATAAGAATAGATTTTAATTTTTGTTTAGACGCAAGCTTTAGACCTTCAATGATGGCAAGCATTTCCATTCGATTATTGGTCGTTCCACTTTCGGCTCCGCCTAATTCATAAACCTGATTTATTTTATAATTAAAGAGTACACTGCCCCAGCCTCCAGGACCTGGATTTCCAGAGCAAGCACCATCGGTGTAAAGAAGCGATTCCCATGAATTCATGATGGTGACATTAGCAGACAAATTTAAGGCTTACAAACTTCCCAAACATCAAAACCCTGTTTCTGCTGACCTTGAGAGTCAATACACGAAGAACCTGAAAGTTGCACTGAGCCTTTTTTACGTCTGTAAAATTCCTCGTAGGATAAAGTGATATTACAAAATCTTTCAAAGCGATTGAGATCTTTGACCTCTGGCTTCATGCGCGTTGTGACTTTTATATTGGGCATCCAAACCGAAATGGCGGCTTCAATGGAAATGGGATAATCAGCACCGTAGAAAGTAGGCTCTGATAATTTCACACAGAAAGGTGCTAAGTAAAAGCCACGAGTTTTAGGTTCAAATTGGACGCGATATCCAAAAGAATTATCTGCAACTAAAGTTTCTGATTCATCAATAACAGTCTGTAAAAAACTGCTTTTTATTTTATCTGCATCCAAAGAGTCAGAAATTTTGAACGCTTGAGTCATGTATTGAATACACAATTTTTCATCACGCCTAGGAACGCCCGGAAAAGAATGATTCATACACGTGGTGTTCGCAACAAAAGAGACTTTGTCCTGAACGGCTTGGTTGAGTACCTGTCGCTCAAAGGACGTTCTCGGTGCCCTAGAGCTGGTGCCAATTCCTTGATAAAGAACTCCACGAATTTTTCCAGCATCATCAACTACTGAAGATCCTGAATTTCCCAATTGAGTTTCACAACCCACGACAAGGTGTACGTGATAATGAGGGGTTGTGGCCATCGGTGTTAATAGTGTTTGAAACTGGGCCGAACACTGCTTGACTTCAAGCTCACCCAATCCGGTACGAATGGGATTTACTTTTCGCATGGTCAGTTGCATTTCATTTTCGATCCCTAAGCGAGTGATGGGATCAAATGACCGAGTGGTCGCTTTTTCAAGCTGAATCACTGCATAGTCAGGATATAAAATATTAGGTGTTCCACCTAGAAAAGATTTGGTCAGAATTTTTTTACATTTAATTTGCTCATGCCCCGAAGCACTTTGACTAGCAAAAACAATTCGAGTTCCTGATCGACAAATGAGATTGGGGTCTATTAATTCTCTGGTTTGAGGATTTCGTAAATCAAAACAGTGGCTGTTTGTAAGAATGGTATCAGAACTAATCAGAGTCGCCGTGCAAGCCCCTAATGTTCGCCCGTCAGTCACTAAAAGCTGTCCCACGCTATCGGGACAGTTTTTGGGATCGACACAATTCACTTTCCAAAGGCTCAATTGTCTTTCTGTCTGCGCATTCGAGGCAAAGGCATCAATGATATCCACTTGCTGAAGACCCAAATTTTTATTTTCAGCCTGGCAGGCCGTTAATAAAAATACAACAAAAGGCAGTGATAGTAAGCGAATCATGAACTCCCCCCAGAGTGCTGGGGTTATCTCTTGTTCATGGGGAAGAATCCAGTGTCTCATTTTTAGACAGTAATCCTTACAGCCCCTATTAGGCTTACTGTCATAATTTTTGACATCTTAAAGGCTTTAACTGCGATCAATACTATCTGAATGGAAACCAGAATCGACCAGGCTGGCACTTGGCGTGCAAAATCAATCTATAATGGTCACAATCCGTCTGGTTATCTTATTTATATTCTCAATCACTTCATCCCTTGGATGGACCCAGTCTCGTGCTCAAACACAACCTAAAAACTTAAAATCCATGACGGTGGCATCTTATAAAGTATCTTCTTATTCCGCTAGCAGCAGTTTGACTCAAATCACCAGCGGAGACTACCTCAGACGCAATAACGAACAAGATCAAAAACTTGTGACAGGTAGACTGAATTTTTCCCATGGCCAAAGTTTAATTGATCAAAATGATGGGACTCAGCAAGCCTCCCAAACTGTGGTGGCAGCTGTCAGCACCCGTGTGAATTCCAATTGGTCAGTGATCGCTATTACATCTTTAAGTCAGGATCAAAAAGATACAGAATCTTTGGATGACGGATTTTCTGATCTTGTATTAAGATTGGCTCATTCGAATCAATCATTAGTAGATTGGTTGCAAGGCAGCGCTTCTTACACTGCTGTTGTTCCCACGTCGGAAAGATCCACTCGGATACAAGAGCTGCAGACTTCATTGCAAGCGGGGTACACATTTACATTAACTGATATTGTTCTTAAAAAAGGCTTTGGGCTTTCACTGAACATCAACGGTGGACGTAACTTTCATAAATTCGAAGAAGATATTAATGGCAATATTTTAAATGAGTACACATTTCGTGAAACACTGTCAGGGTCCTATTCATTTAAAAAAGTATCACTGTCAGCTGATCTCATTCTACGTCATGGTATTAATTATCAGGGCGGAGCCACTCAAAGTTTCGAACATTCTCAAGAAGTCAGCTATGGATTTTCAAAAACATGGAGTGCTTCATTGGGTCATACCAATTCGGGTGCCTGGTTCAGACCGAACGGACAAGATTCCAATTTAAGATTAATAAATGAAAATGATTCAATAATTTACGTTTCTACATCTGCGGTATTTTAGGAGGAATGGGATATGAAAAAACTGACAACACTCACACAAGCTCTTGTATTGGTACTTGGCGTGTCAGCTTCAATGATCGGTTGCCAAAAGACTCGTAAGGCGGAACTGCCCTACGGAGCTGACCGTGAACTTTTGACCCTTTCCACTTTTGATAAAAAAGAATATGAAATTCAAACTAAAGATTTAATCAAAAAATCTCAAACGGCCAATCAAGTGGCCATTGAAGACAACAGGTCATCAGTTGCTAACCGAGTGAAAAACTTTGATTATGTTGATTACACAGCCAATGATCCCTTGAATTTAACAGACAGCACATTGATGCTTGGCAGACCTAATCACAAGTATGGTTTAAAATATGAATTCGAAGGAAATCTATTAAAAGTTATGAAGGTTGCAAAGCCCGAAGATTTGGCCACCGACGAAATGGCTAGCAGTCAGGATGCCGGTCAAGGCTTAAGAATGGTACCCATTGTATCCTATGCTGTGAGTTACTTTTCTTTAGATCACACACGAAATGAGAGAAACGAAAAATCAGCCAGACTGGAATTAGTCGGACAGCAATCTAAAGGGGCTGCAACTCACTTCAAAGTGGATTTGAATTCAAAGACTCGAGCTTTATTTTTAAGTAAAACTACAGTGTTGTCTGCCAACTATTTTACAAGTGAAGAATTAGGTTCTGACTGGTACTACGCTTTAACTGTGGTCAGTCAAAACTATAACGAAAAAGGCATGTTACTAGGTTCAATCAATTCTTTCGATAAGTACGGTAAAACAGCTTCAAAAGTGCGCGCCAAAAAAACTGAAGATAAATTTGAGTTCTACAACTTAGGGATTGATGACAGGCTGGTCGATCAAATCAGCACAAGACAAGAGATTCAGGCATTAGCCATCACCATTCCTGCTGATCTTGTTGACTACAGAATGGGTGAAACAGGAAAAACATCCACTGTGAAGGAAGAAAGCCACAAAGAACAGGCCTGGGAAAAACGTGCTTTTGCGATACTAAAATTAAAGGAAATTAAAATTCCTGGATTTGATCTTAAAGTCAGTGAACTTAAAGATATCCAAATCGATGATGGCTATTTTAGTTTTTCTGTTCACTCTGATGCTGTGGGTGGACTCGTCCGAATCAGCTTAATGAATGCTAAACACTACCAGCAACAACAGATCAAAATGGGTGCAAAACCCTACGCGGAAAAAATTTACTTCAAAGAAGATCAAAATATTTTTGGCTTCTTTGAAACAACTAAAAATAGTTTTAATACCTTTGATCGATCTAAAACTTCCCAGGCTGAAAAACTGACCGTGGTGAATCGCTACAATCCCACCAGGCAGTCCATTGAATTTAGACTGAATCATTCAGCTCCTCAATGGATTGAAGAAATTGCTAAACATGCTGCCTCTGCTTGGAATGCTTCGTTCAATGCAGCTGGTTCACCCATCCGGATTCAATTACTTGATAAAGAAGGAAAAGTTCTTCGTGGTCACGCAGGTGATTTAAGATATTCATTGATGAACTTCTACTCTGACATTGATGGTGCAGGCCCTTGGGGCGGTTACGGTCCAAGACTTGTGGATTCCACCACAGGTGAAATTATCATGGCCACTTCTAATATGAATCTTGCTGATTTTGTCACCAGCATGGAATCAACTCTTAACCATTACTTATTAGCACAACGAGGAAAATTGGATACTAAATACATCCAAGGAGTTCCCTTATCATCTTTGCAGTCTGTTCAAGATACGGCTAACAAAATGATTTCTTTTGTAGGTCATGCTTTGGGCATCAAGTCCTCGATTAATAAGTTTGATCCAAAAACAAAATCATTTGCTGGAGCCGTCGTTCCTTACTACGACCAGTTCAGCAAAAAAATCGTAACAGACATGAAGTTACATAAATCGACAGCTCAAGATTCCATTCATTTTGGCAATCAAGCAGTCAATGAGAATCGCTTCAATCAAATCAATGGCAATATCCAAAAACAAGTCGAATTGGCCTGCCCTGCATTGCTAGCCCAATCCAAGTTGCAAGAAAATGAAGAGGCTGATCTTCCACTTATTAAAGAATGCGCTGTAGTACTGGTTAAGCCTATTTTAATTTCTGTATTACTTCATGAAATGGGACATAACTTAGGTTTACGTCACAATTTTTATGGGTCCACTGATTACAAAAACTTTTACGGCAAAGTGGACCTGAAAGTGGGAGATAAATCCATTGAAACACAGTGGAAATCCAGCACTGTGATGGATTATTTGCCTTTGGATCAAGAGAATCTGACTCAACCCGGTCTTTATGATATCGCAGCCCTTCGTTGGGGTTATGAAGATTCCATTGAAGACGCCAGTGGAAATGTCGTAAAGTTAAAAACTGATGTTTCCACTTTGAAACAAATTGGAAAAAATCGAAAGCCTTATAAGTATTGCACCGATGAAAACGTAGATCTTTATCAAGTGGATCCACTGTGTGCAAGACAAGACACAGCAGTTTCACCGCCTTTAACAAAAGAAGAAATTGACCAAAAGAAGGAAGAGCCTAACCGAATTCTTGAAATTGTACAGGGTCATATCAATTCCTACGAAGCCAATGTGGCATTAAGAAACAATCGCATGGGCCGCGATGCTGAACGAGATATGTTCGATCTCGCTTTAGCAAGGTACAAAAATTTCATTCAACCTATGAAAGGTTTGTACGATCAGTGGAGATACAAACTTGGTAATGTGGCAGGACCCGGTAATGAATACCTCGAGCGTTTTGACACACCTGAAAAGTATAATGCTTTAGTAATGCGTGCCATTGATCCTGCTGTTGTCGGTCGAGACAACGCCATTGAAAACAAGCATTACTTTGAAGCTTCACAAAAGATCTATGACTTTTTAACTCATATTGCTTTTATACCTGATTACAGTTGCATCACGAAAAGACAAGTTGAGGGTGGTGAATACTTAAAAATGTTTTCTTTTTCTAAGATTCAGCAGGTGATTTTTAACCAGTCCCAGTATACAGCCCAGTCTTGCCAAGATGAAAAGGTCATCGAGTATTTAAAAAAGCAGTTCAATGCTTCTGTTATCGCAGAGGGCGGACAGGCCTTTGAAAATATTTATAGTGATTTCGGTCAACTTGAAACTTCAAACACTTATTACCGTCTTGCACAGAAGCCTGAAGTTGTGGGCTTTGCCCAGGACCGTGCCTTTGCATTAAGTGCTTTAACGTCTAGAGGTCTTGGGTTGTACTACAACAACCTTAAATTGTTCTTACCCAATTTTATGGATGAAGTTCGCTTTAGAACAGATCTTATTAATAAGACTTCTGAAAGATTAGAGCTAGGCGCATCCCTTGATTACTTTGGTGTTAAAGGTGGAGCCATCAGTAGCTATGAATCAGAAAAGCCCATTTTATCCTATATGATGGAATTTATTAAAGAAGGTTTATTCATTCCAAATAAGGAAAATGAATCTTTGAAAAATACAAACTCTTTATCCATTGCTCCTTACTATGTGGTAGATGCGACTGAAAATACAAAATGTACTGTTCTTTATGGAATGAGATACTGTGCCATTGATGATAACGGCCAGGCTGCAAAGCTGATCAAAGCCTATGAAAATGTGCAAAACATTAAGTTATCAGAAGAGATTCCACAGAACTTTGCTGCAACGATTAGTCAGTTAACTAAAGGACTTGTAGAAGAAAAGTCTGAAGACTTAACTGTTGGATTCTTGTTCACCATTTCTGATATTGCAGAGAAGTATAAAGGCAATAAAGATGTTGAGAATGGTCTTCTTATTTTGCAACAGGTACTAGAGCAGGAAATCATGATCGTGAGCCGTGCATTGAATAAGAAAATTGGAAAATTAAGATCTGAAGATATTTATCAAAAGGAAATTAATGCACGAAGAGATGAATTAAGAAAAATTAAATTCAGTGATGCTTTAGAATACTTAGGTGAAACTGATAAGTACAAAGGAGGCTTAAATAAAGCCACTTTAGAAAAAAGAATTCAGCAAAAGATTCTTGAAATTCAAAGCCAAAAAATGCTTTATTCTTTAGAAAAGAATGAAATTGATGCGAAAGCAGATATTTTATTACAAACACTGATGAGAAGTATCACATACCGCTAAACTGTTTTTGTAACAGCCTTTTGTTCTAAAGGATAAAGGGCTGCTAAAATAATTTTCTTCTGAGGGTCAATGACCCTCATTTTTTTTAAAGCATCCGCATAAATTTGCATCTGACTGATGGCAGAATCAGAATAGCGATGACTTCCTGTTTTATAGTCCACTATGTAGACGGCATCATCTAAGTCAGCCCATAGATCGATGGTACCTTGAAGGACATATTGATCCATTTGTACTGAAAAACCCCACTCTGGAAATCCCTGTTGAAGAATAAGCTTCATAGGAACTTCTTTCAGATTCAATAGGTAGTCCACGGACTGTTTCCACTTATCATCCACTTCTAAGTTGTCTTGATTCAAAGCTAAAGATTCAAAGACACGATGAAGGTAAGTTCCCAATTGAGCCTTTTTTAAAGCTTCTATTTTATTACTCTTAATACCTGCGACATTTTCATAGCTTTTATTTTCTTCTAAAACCTGGGTCACCGATTTTCTAACAAGAGTTTCTGATAATTCATAATTTAAAGGAAACAAAGACTTTATATCCCCAACATTGGGATCTTGATAAACTTTTGGAGTTTCAAAAATTTCCTGCACAATGTAATTTTCATGGGTCCCTAGTTGTTGTGACAAGGGCCACATTCCCCACCACGAATTTTTCTTGAACTGGGATTTGGTGCTTAACCAGAGCGATTTTTTAGCTCGGGTGGCTGCCACATATAAGACCCGTAAGGATTCTTCTTTTTCCCGTGTTCTTAAAGTATCCCGAACCTTTTCTGATAAAGGTGAATACATCCATTTTCCATTATCATCACGAATGGCCACAGAAACAGTTTTTGATATTTCATCAAAACTTAAGATCTGATTCTGACTTAGAGCCGATTCTTGGCCGATACTTAATAAAAACACATAGTCAAACTCAAGTCCCTTAGAAGCATGCACTGTCATGAGGTGCACTCGGTTGGGTTCAATCAGAGGTGGAGCTTCTTGGCTTTGCACATCCACATCAATATTTTCACCCAGCATAATTTCATCTAAAAATTCTAAAAGATTCACCCCTGGCTGCTTTTCTTTTATTCTTAGTTCAGTTAAAAATTTCCAAATATTAGCTTCTCTGCGACCCGTGGAATCAATTAATTGACTTGCTAAAAGGAAGTCAGATTCTGTTAAAAATTGAAAAATAGCTTGGCTGATACCCCACTGGCTTGCCACTTTCATCAATTTTTGCAGCTCAGTTGTAACCTTTTTAAAATCCTGATCAGACGACTGACAGGCCTGAAGCCAATAAGAATTGGATCCATGAAGATTTAGCAATAATTCGTCTTCAACAAAAAAACCAGGGGAACGCAGAAGACCAAAAAAATTAATGTTGTTGTGAGGATTAATCAAAAACTGAGTTAAAAAAATAAGGTCTAATATTTCTCGACGCTTCCAAAAATCAGATAAATTAGGTGATTCCAGACCTATCTTGTATTTTTGAGACAACTTCAAACAGCTTTTCAATTTTGCATTACTTCTTGCAAGTATGGCAATACTTTGTGGTTGAACACCAGATTCGATTAATTTTTGGATCTGTGCTAACACAGTTAAAATTTCAGAATCTTCTAGGCTATCAACTTCTGGAACTACGGAAATTTGTACTGCAGTTGTCGAATGAATTTCTGGTTTTTTAAAAGCTTGCATCTGCATAAACTGAGTTGAAAAACCGGTAAATAAGGAATTGAAAAATTGAACAAGTTCGAAGCTAGATCGATAATTGTAATTCATTTGCTCGAAGCTTTGATTACGGCTTATCAGATCCTGTACCTTTTCTTGGAAAACTTCAGTCCGAGCTCCACGAAACAAGTAAATGCTTTGCTGAGGGTCCCCTACTATAAAGTGTGGTGAATTCTGCATAAAAGCTTTTAGTAACTGAACTTGCACTGGAGCTGTGTCCTGATACTCATCAATCATCCAAAAATCCCAATCACGAGAAAAAGACTGAGCCACACTTGGATCTCTGCGAATGACTTCCAAGCTTAAATTTTCTAAATCTGATAAAGAAAGTTTTCCTGTAGCAAGTTGAGTCTCTAGTAATTGTTGGGAAAATAAATCAAAAATTTTGCAAAATATTTTTTGAACTTGATCGAAGCGAGCCCAATTTTTAGAAAAAATTAGGGACTGGCTGATACGCTTTTCAGCTAATTCTTTAACTTCAATCAGTCGATCATGAAGATCGGTGGAAAAGGCTGGTTTGTCTGCTTTAAAAGGGGGCTTTCGTCCTAGAAAATCAAGCCAATCTGAAACTTCATTCCAATTTTCCACATGGCGAAAAAAATCCTGTAAGTAATTGATCCAGGATTCCGAAAGTTGAATACCTTCAAAAGAAGTTTTTAAAATTTGTCGTGAATGAATCCAATTGGAAAATTCACTTTCTGACCACTTTTTAATTTCTTCAGCTGAATCAAAATTCAAAACCCCATGCTCACTTTTTTTGTTGTAACAAATTAATAAATTTTGAATTAATTCATCCCAACTTAATTCATCTAAAATTTCTAGATGATCAGGATTTGCTGTTAGAATTTTTTTTACAATTTTTCTGTATAACTTGTTTAGATCCAGTTGGCTTATAATTTTAATTTCAGGATTGAGTCCACAGGAATTTCCATAGCGACTTAAGAAAGGAACTAATAAACCATGTAAAGTCGATATGTGAACCTGTGAAGGCCGCCCGATCCAACGAACCATTTCGAGGTCATTAAGTTCATAGGCCTTTGAAATCAATCTTTCCTTAAGCTCTTGAGTGGCCTTCTTAGTGAATGTACTAACAACAATTCTGGGATATTTTCCATGTTCATTTTTATAGTCATTGGCGAAATCGATGAAAGTCTGAATCAAACGGGTAGTTTTACCAGCACCAGCACCAGCTTGTATAATTTTTGATTTTACGAAAGATGCTGTGCTCTGCATACTTTCCTCCAATCACATCTTTCACAGGTTTCTTCTTTAAAGGGAGCCGGATTGATCTCTCCGGATTGTATTCGCTTGATTGTTTCTTTCAAATAGATTTCAAAGTCTTGCATCAGCTGATTTTGATCTAATTTTTGCTTCTTCTTAGAACTTGGTTGATAAAAGCCCTCGATGGCTTCATTGGATTCGAGACCTATTGTTCGATCAAAGTCTTTCACGACATAATACAGAGCTGCTACCACTTCTCCTTGAATGTCTGCCACCCAATTTTGTTGAAGAGCCCAAACATAAAACAACATTTGAATATTACGAGCTTCTAGCCACTGGTGGGCTCCCTTCAATTGTGACTTTGAGTTTTTGTAGTCAAGAATGATTAAATGACCCATTTTTGACTGATCAATTCGGTCAATTTGCCCACTGATTGAGATTCCTTCAAGCTGACCTTTCCATTTCACCTCTAAATGATGTTTTTCAGTTTGATTAAACTTTGTATTCCAATTTTTCTCAAACTCGACAAAGCGATTAAGCAGCTGAACAAATTTCTTTTTCATGACAGGCCACAGTGCAGGATCAATGACCAATTTTAGCTCTTCAACAGCAGAATCAACGATTTCATCAAAACCTCGAGAATCATGATTCAAAACTTTTTCAAAAATTTTGTGAATAATTTGCCCTTTATCACGAGGATCCTGTTCAAGATTGAGCTCAGGATAAACTTTCAAACCCACTGACTGTCTTGCATAATAAATAAAAGGACAATTAAGAAAGGATTCGATGGCTGAAGGTGATAGTTTCTGAACATTGATACTTTTTAAATTTTCAAGCGGCACTTTGTTTATATCTTGCTGAAACCTTATATTTAGTCGATTGATGTCTTTTATCATTTTTGCATCCACAACTGTAGGAAAAACCTGAGTCCCATCAATTTTTTTAAGTCTTTGTGCCCATGATATCCATGTTGAGCAGGCCGTTTGAAGCTCACCCGAAAGTGAAACTTCAGAAAAGTAAAATCTCGTTTGTTTGGTTTTTTTTTGTAATAACCAAGCAAGTTCGTATTCAAGATGACTTGTATCAGGATCCTGCAACCAAAAACCAAGCTGTTTTGATATCAATTGAGCAGCTGATGAAGGTAAACCTCTTCGCCCTGAATTTTTGAGATTTTCTTCAGTCATTTCTAAGAGAATAAGATAATCAGCTTTTAAAAAGTGAGTGGCAGCTAAACTTGTTATAACAATTCCGTCTGGATGGCCTATACTTTCTGTGGATTCTGTTGATGATATTAAGCCCTCAGTCAGTAACACCCACTCTGACCATGGCACTAATAGAGGAGTTTGAAATTGAGCTAAAATTTGTTTCAGCAGTGATTCCAGCCAGTAAGGAATTTCTTGAGTGTTCCAAACTTGAATCATTCTAATTAAAAATTCATCAGCTGTTATCGGATTTAAAGGATTAAATTCTTGTTGAATCACTTCCAATGCCAATTGATGACGGGAGTAATCGGACTCTTCATAAAGATGAGTAAAAAGAGACACAAATTTTTCAAATTGAATTTCAGTTTTTTCATTGCCTGTAAAAAGACTTAATTCAAGGTCTCGGCTTGAAAGATTTCGTCCAATGGATCTGAGTCTTGCTAAATAGGCTTGAACCTCTGGTAGGCTTTGCAAAGAAATTTTTGTTTCTCTGGCAAAAGGAATTCCTTCACTATCTAAATAAAAACGTAAGCATGGCCAAGTTTCTTCAACATCAGGCATAACAAGGGCAATCTCAGAAGGCTTGACCCCAGATTCAATCCACTGCCTGATTTGTGAAACAGCTGACTGAAATGAACTTAAAGTCGAACTTAATCTTATTACTTTCAAATCTGTTTCTACTTTATTTGTATTTTTAAGCGAACTTTGAATTTGTGAAAAACCTTGGAGTTCTTCATAAGGTCTAAGTAAATTATCGAATTGAGATTTTTCATCCAGCTGTGGCCTTAAAATTAATACATCCTGAGATTTTGCAAGATTTTGAAAGAGTCCGGCCTCCACAGACGAAAATTGACCTCCAAGATCGATCACCAAAGGCCTGCTCCAATATTTTTCGATTTTATTTTCATTCTGTAAATAACTTGGAATCCACTGTGAAATTAATAGCTGCTGGCTTTCAAAGTAGGAAAAGGCCGCCCTAGCGCGAAACCACCAATTTTTCCAATTCAAAGATTCATCTGGAAATTCACTCCAAAATTCCTCTACTTTAGAAATTCCCTCTGGATGAAAATACAAAGGTGCAAAATCATTCATCCATTTCAATAGGGTGGGCTCACTACCTAAAGGAATTTGTAATTCCTCAGAGTAACGTTTTATAAAAAATCGAATGTGCACCAGTAACGCCTGATGAGAAAGGATCTGAATGGAAGGATGAGCCCGAAATAAAATTTTCTTCCATAAATCAGATGCTCTTAAAACAGCTTCTTCTGGATAATACCCATAGGTTTTTAAAAAATAATCCTGAATGGATTTTTTTGTTCTTAGATCTGATAAAATCCATGTTTCTGATTTTAAATCCATTTTTTCTAAAACTTGCAAAACGGATTGGGAATCAGAAATGATTTGGGTTTTTAACATTTTGTTATTTTGATCGACAACAGTGACATTGGTCACTCTCTGACTCAGCGTCTCTGCTTGAGTTTCGCCCTTTTACCGTTGGCTCCAGTTTTCGAAGTAAAATTAAAATCAGCATCCACAGATAAATCAATTGTAACAGACAATTGAAGCCTGGTTTCGGGAGTTTGCCCTGGATAGGCTCCAAATTCCTCGGTGAATTGAGCCGCCTCGACACGTAATATCCAAAGATCAATTCCTGCACCGTAGGTCATATAACCTTGACTTAATCCCGCTCTTAAATCGATCAAAGGCAATGAAAACTCAATTCCAGTATGAATTTTATTACCAAATTGAACTTCAGAAGTTAATAAATGACGAAACTCAAGACCTGTCTTAAAGCCAAAACCAGGGCCATCCCAAACATATCCCAAACCGAGTATTAGATTATCGCGAATTGAAGGTGGATTTTTTAAACCCCCTTCTTTTTGAAAAGTCGTTCTCCCCACATCTTTCCACACCAGAGTGGTAATGGTGGGGCTTGAATCTGTCGTCATATTCAACAAGGAAAGATCAACTCCGTAACCGATTCCTTTATTATTAACTAAATCAAGAATTATATCCTGATCATCATCTGAATCAATATACTCTTGAATTTTATCCAAGCCAACTGTGACATCACCACCCGTTCGATTGATTCTTTTTAAAGCAATGCCTACCGATAATTCAGGGGATAATTCTTTTGCAAAAGCCACTGTGAGGCCATAGTCGTTTAAATAGTTAACATACCATTCGGGAACCAAAGGATTGCTGAAGTAAGTTCTTATATAAACATTGGTGAAACCGGAAAATCCAAAGTTAGGTGCCACTATTGAAAGTCTGCCATCACCACCCGTTTGAAAGGGCTTTCCATAAAGAGTTTCTAAATCTTCAAGACCATCAATATCAGGTAGATCTTCAAAGTTTTCTAAATCTTTTAAACCTGAAGATTTAACTTCCAGGTTCAAAAGTTCCAGACTGATTTCTTTTACTTTTGATAAGTAGGCAGGATTGGCTGTGGGAATATCGCCGGTTCTAGGAAAAGGCGTATAAACACCGCCCATACCCAAAGCCCACGCTGGCCTTTGATACTCAAATATATCTCGAGCAAAGGAATTTTGGCCGAATAAAAGAAAAACTAAGGAGGACAGCATGAGACAAAAGCGCACCCACCGACCCCACTTTCATTACTTGCAATAAGCTTTCTAAAATTTAAAATATCAGCCTCAACACTGGGAACAGATTCATCAATTGCTGAGGGATCTGTTTGTAGGCATGAATCCCCGCAAGCTGTTTGAATAGCGCTAAGACTTGTTCCTAAGCTAGTCCCTAAATAGGTCGTTAAATTCGGTGAAGTCTGCAACATCATAGCTAGTCCTGACATCATATCTTTCACGTCCTCTAGTGGTAAACCCGTTGCTGTGCTAGTAGTACAAGCATTAAATCCACCATCGACTGTTCCAAACGGTGCCACTTTATCAGCAGATTCTTTTAAAAAAGTTCCAAATTTCGAGAAACCTAACAGAAAAAGAGCTAAATTTTCACTGAGTGTTCGACTATTTACATCGCCAATACTTTCAATAATTGTTTGTGCTCTTGAACAATCATTTGCATTCGTCGTAATCGCTGAAAATGAAGTCATCGTGTAAAGAACAACTGTCCCCGATATCATATTATTTGCGATCACATCAACAAGGCCAGTAAAGGTAACTCCACAATTTCCAGCCAGTGCACTTCCAAAGATCATTTTTTCTTCACGTGTTGATGGAACAACACCTGGATTATTATTTATAAAGGCTACAGCTGCTGCATAATCTCCATCATTTGTTGCTCTTTGCACAGCTTCAAAAATAGCATCATCAGTGGATTGACTGGCCGATTCTTGAAAGACATTTCCACCGCATGAAGTATTCACAAAACAAAAAATAAGAATGAAAATCTTTAGAAGCGATATACGAGTTTGATGGCCCATCGTCGATCCTCCTTTGGATTGTCTTTTGTGCCAATTTCTTCACCGTAGGATGAAAATTGCAGTTGTGCTCGTTCAGATGCGATCTCAAAACCTGCTGTCCAGTATCTTTGATGATAACCAGCTCTAAAAAACATGAAGTCATTGTAATTGGCTTCATAACCGGCATACATCAATTTTGCTTTGTCTTCTTGATCGGATTGGGTCATTAGGCCTCGGTACTCAAGAGCAAAAGTCGAGCGGACACTATTACTATGAATGGGAAATAATGATACACCCACATCAAGGTCACTTTTCACTTGTGAAGGTTCACCCGCTCCATCAAGGGGTAACAAAGCATCTTGAGTGAAACTCATTCCACCCACGTCTCTGTAGACTGCTGCTATTGTGGGAAGCCATGTCCAAGGAGCTGTCATAATAATACCTGTATCAAAACCAAAACCCATTCCCGATGTGGCAAGTCCTGCTGTTGCTAATGACTTTAAACTTAAAGATTGTGTGGTGGGATCCAATGCCAGTTGGTCCACTTCATTTCTAGAAATTAATTTTCCAGTCACACCAATTTTGATGCGACCTTCAAAAAGTCGCAAATTGTAACCCAGTAGAACTCCTACATCATCTCGGTAAAAAGCATCAACGGAAGTGGCTGAATTGGCTCGAACTTGTAAATCTGTTTTCTTTAGCAGTGCGATACCAAAATTTTTCGCAACAAAGGAAGGCATGATTTGCTGTCTGGCTGTATAGATTTCACCTGGCTGAGCTAACATGGAATCAGAAATATCTTTTAAGCTTAAAGGTTCCGTGAAAGCTTTTTTATTATAAGCTTTTATAGCAGTATTGCTCATTTCCAATTCAGGATCGATCAATGTTCCATAAACATCACGAAGACGCCCAAGACCTGCTGGGTTAGCAAGAAGTGCAGTTTCGTCATTGGCAACGGCGACCATCGCGCCTCCCATGGCTTGATAGCGAAGTCCTTTATAGAATTCACGGCGCTCATTAAATTGAGCCTGTGCCACGTTAAAGAATATCAAAATTATGAAGAAACCAATACGAGTCATTTCCGTCGACTCCTTTATAGTTTCTTATCGGCAGATTCAGCCTCAGATTGAGACATATTGATAGAAACTGGACTTATGTATTAGAGGGTAGCGATGTACTGGGCGAATTCAACACCGACAGCTGTGGGATTTGATGTTCCCCCAGCATTCGCTACGGCGTTGTCGACGATGTCACACAAAGTTTCATTAGTAGCACCTGAAGAACAACTGACTGTTTTAGCTTGAATAACAGCAGCACCAATTAATGCAGCCGTTGCATTTTCTGATCCAAGTCCTACAAGTACAAGACTTGTTCCAATATCTGCGGCTTGTTGATTACAGTTGCCTGCATTATTGTCACAAGCTGTTTTATAAAGCGTATTGGTGATATAAGAATAGGTTGATAATATTGTTGCCCCTTTTGCAAAAGATTTTGCACAGTTATTATTTGTTTCTCCTGCTGATGCAAAATTGGCATTCACTCCAACAGAAGTTCCGGTGACGGCAGCATCAAATGAAATGGCGTCCAGAAAACTTTCTATTGAAGAAGCACTCACAGTTTCGATAAGCGCAAAAGCATTCACTAGGGTGGTTGTTGTGATGCCTTCACCAATATATCCCACCGAACAACGAATGTTATAAGCCGCCGGAGTTTCAAGTCCCTCTACTTTTTGAAGGCAGACATTCAGATCACCCGAATTATTAACTGTGTATTGATCCAAACACTCTTGAGCATCTATGATTTTATCTAGATCCGTGGTTTTTTCACTGCAAGAAGATGCAAAAATTAAAGTTATAATTAGAAAAAAAATCTTCATAGCCAACACTCCTAAAAATTCATACTTGCTTTAAGCATGTAATATCGATTTTCAATGGGAGTACTTTTTGTTCCCATTTCTTCTGCATAAGAAGCAAGATCAAGATTAAAAATAGTGAAAAGAGCGGACAAACCTGCCGTCCAGTATCCTTGGCTGTAACCCACTCGGTACTGACCCTTCCACCATGAGGCCACAGTCCAATCAAACTCAAATCCTAAATGGAGGCCCTTCATGAAGGTGTATTCGGGGTGCAGAATATTTTTAAAATCCATGACTCCACGCCCACCGAACAACCAAAAACTGGGGTACTCCCACTTCGTGCCAATATCAATGACGCGAAAAAGTCTTTCAGGTTCTAACTCATTAGACTTATCACCTAAAAATCCGGGCCCATTAAAACCAAGTTCCAATGCATTTCTAACTACCAGTCCAAATGTAGGTTCAGCCAATTGAAACACGGAAAAGAATCCTTCATCAGGAACTGTTGGTTTCCACAGAAGACCTAAATCTGCATCCACAGTGTATCCAGAGCTTAAATCTTTTTCGGAGATAAGATTGGGATCTGCTGCGAGTTCGACCACATTCACATTTTGACTGAAATAACCTCGGTGAACAGCCTTAGCGGTCACTCCCCAGCTGAGCTGTCCATATTCAAAGCCTTTAACTTTATCGCCGTAACCATAGGCCACGGTAGTATCGGCATAGGCTGTTGCATTGATCGATGTACCCACACTGCTATGAATACTGGTGCGTAAAGTAAAATCCATGGGAATAACAGCGATGGCCCAACCTGGTCTGGCCCAGATCGCCTGGGGTGCACCCACGCGAACTCCCATTCTTTTTCCGTAATAATCTTCTAGTACGTTTGCGATGGCCTGTTGTTTATCTGAATCAGATCCAACAGTGGCTTGAGCATCATCAATATCTTTTAAAAGCTTAGCTAATTCAGGTGAGCCGCCCACATCAAAGCTCATATCCAAATGATTTTCATCCAAATTTGCAAGACCTGCAGGATTGTAAAAAAGCGCTGAGTAATCATTAGCAACGGCAACGAATGCATTTCCCATTCCTAGTGCTCGACTGGATTGATAATGTTGATGGATGACATTGGTGTATTTTGCCGCTTCTTCAGCAACAACTATTTGTGAAAATAAAAACACATAAAGTAAAAATCGAAACACTTGAAGTCTCCTAAAACAGGCCTACCCAAGATTGTAAAAACAAAACATGATAGAGGATATGCTTCATTTTCAAATGCCAATCTTTTTGACCTTTGTCGTGATGTTGTCACTCTCAGTTTCAATGGCAGCTCCGCAATTAGAAAATCTTAATTCTGATAATAAAATAGAGCCTTTGTCAGAGGTCTCTGATCCTTTGCTAGAAAGTGCAGCCCTATCACCAACAAGTTCTCATTTTAATGCTATTAAAGGCACACTGAGTTGGCTGGTCGGAGATGTGGGTCAAACAGGTTCATCAGATCAACAAACAGCATGGGGTATTTCCTATAGCCATACCTATGAACATTTATTATCAAGAGAATACCAAGCCCATTGGCTGTCAGGTGACTTGGCTTGGTTTCAATGGTCCGAGCGTCAATTGATTGATCAGTACGCTTTGTTTGAACCTTATTTTAAATATGGATTGTCATTTTTTGCTGATCCCGAGGACGGATTATCATCAATCACTCGACTTGAAAACTTTAGGGGATCAGCTGCTGTTGGGATGTTAGACATTGGACCTTGGAACAGTGGAATTACATTTGAGATGGGGTTGCACTTAGGTTTACCCGGCTTGGCATTTCATGTCCAAACCGGATGGCAAACAGAATTTTAATTAAATACCTTCACCGCGTAAATCAACTACGATTGTATTGTTTCCTGAGAAAGAAATTGTGAAGCGTCCAAAATCAAGACCAGGAGAAAAAGGGCGATAACTAATTTCAAAAATACATTGTTGACGAGGAACAAGACCGTTTGAACAGTTGTGATATCCATCAAAATCAAAAGATCCTGAAATGTCAGCACCATTAAATTGCAAGGGTACAGTGCCAGTGTTTGTTACGTCGTAGCGAACATAGCGAGTTGAATTCGTAAAAATTGAACCGAAATTATAAAACAAAAATGTAGAATCCAAGGGTTGAATAAACGCTTGGGGCTGAGATTGAGAAGTGGATAGGGAAACGGAAACGTTAGCGTAAGCCTGATTGGTCATTAAAAACGAGAATATAAGAAAAGCAAATTTAGTTAGCATAGGTAAACTCCTTGTTTAGACTTGATCATTCAGCAACTCGACCAATGTCGCAACTTTTTTTTCAAGTTCTGCCATGGAACCGTTATTTTCAATAACATGATGACTCAGTGCTATTTTATTCTGCAATGGCCATTGTGCTTTAATACGTTTGTTGATTTCGTCATCATTCCAATGGTTTCTGAGCTTCAAGCGCTGAAGCTGTTTGTCAAAAGAACTGGTGACTAAAATAATTTGATCGAATTGACCTTGAAGATTTTTTTCAAACAAAAGGGGCACATCATAAACAGCCCAATTCGTCCCCTGATCTTCTAACCATTGTTTTTGATTTTTGACTTCCAACTGGACCAAAGGATGGACGATGGATTCCAATTTTAAAAGTTTTTCTGGGCTCGAGAAAACTTGATCTGCCAAAAGTTTTCTATTTAACGAACCATCGGCTTGAACGAATTCTGGACCAAAGGCAAGTTTGACTTGATTCAAACCTGGTGTTCCAGGTTCCAGAACTTGTTTGGCCAGCTTATCAGCGTCTATAACTGGGATTCCCATTTTTAAAAAAAAGTGGGTGACAGTGGATTTACCTGTCCCTAGACCACCCGTTAGTCCAATCCAACGCATAGAAAACCCCTTGTATTCATTAAGAAATTTTTCCGATCAACCGATAAATAAATTGAAATGGAATTCATTCATGTCACATAAGTTTGAACAGTTTGGCAAATTTATTCTTCTAGAAAGACTCGCCGCCGGCGGTATGGCCGAGGTGTTTCTTGCGAAGTCGCTAGGTGCAAGCGGTGTTAATAAATTTTTAGCTGTTAAAAGAATCTTGCCTCAATATTCAGATAAACGAGAATTCATTGACATGTTTAAAGAAGAGGCCAAGATCGCTGTTAATCTTAATCATGGTAGCGTGGTTTCAATTTATGAATTTGGTATCGAACAAGGTCAGTTTTTCCTTGTTATGGAATATGTTGAAGGCCGAAACCTCAGACAGGTTCTTAACGAAATCAAAAAAAGAAATATTCAATTTTCAATCGAACAAATCGTCTACATGATCAAAGAAGTGGCTGCTGGTCTTGATCACGCCCATCGTTTGATCAACGGGACTACAGGACGACCTCTCAATTTAGTGCACCGAGATATGAGCCCTCAAAACATCATGCTGAGCTTTGAAGGCGAAGTAAAAGTCATCGACTTTGGAATCGCAAAAGCAGAAAGCCAGATGGAGGCCACCCAGGCTGGAACTTTAAAAGGTAAATTTGGCTATATGAGCCCTGAACAAGCCGATGGCCAGGTCGTTGATAGCCGAACTGACTTGTTTTCCTTGGGTATTGTCCTTTGGGAAATGTTAGCCAACGATCGACTTTTCACTTCCAACAGCGAAGCTGCTATTTTAAGAAAAATTCGAGAGTGCCAAATTCCTTCTATACGAAAAATTAATCCTAGTATTCCTGTGGAATTGGAAAACATTGTTCTTAAAGCTTTAGCAAAAGATAAAACACAGCGTTTTCAAACAGCAGCTGCATTTCAAAAAGATTTGAATCGCTTTTTGAATGTGCAGTATCCTGATTTTTCTCCGCAGGATTTTTCTGTTTTTATCAAAAATACTTTCTCAGAGTTCTACACAGAGTCTAAAAAGAAGCTGGTTGATTATTCCAAAGTCACT